>Ga0213879_10000005_pt1 | contig 229071 bp, 217 predicted proteins | sample VelepicoBEBS_R03_FD_161046 | JGI IMG/M metagenome (GOLD analysis project Ga0213879, IMG submission 161046) | Vellozia epidendroides bulk soil microbial communities from rupestrian grasslands, the National Park of Serra do Cipo, Brazil - BS_R03 | ecosystem: Environmental > Terrestrial > Soil >...
AGCGCGATGTCGCCGAGCTGGTAGGTGTCGTCGGGGTCGAGGTGCTGGAACTCCTTGGGGATCTTGTCGATGTCGGCGGGGACGAACTGCGCCAGCGCGTTCTGCTTCTTGAGGATCGTCATGTGCGCTTCGTCGGTGGTGGCGAAGACGTCGACTTGGTGCACGTTCGCCTTCAGGTCCTGGGTGAGGCGCTGGAACAGCACCTGGCCGGTCTGGCGCAGCAGCTCGATGTCGATCCCCGGGTACTTCTGCTTGAACGACGCGCCGATGCGCTCGGCGGCGGCTTGCGTGTAGTGACCGGTCCACCACACGACCTTGCCTTCTTTCTTCGCCGCGGCGTAGAGCTTCGAGACGTCGGCGTCGGTGACTTGGTTCTTGCGCCGCGCCAGCGCGGAGAGCGGCGAGCCCGCCGCGAGCCCCGCGCCGAGCGCGGCGGCGCTGCGAACGAACGTGCGTCTGGTCGTCATGAACCCTCCCTCATGGTGCTGATCCGAACGTGGTGTGGTCGTCGGCCGGTGGGCCTGGACTTTGCCGCAGTGCCGCGCGATATACCTCCGCGACGTGCAGCGCGCCCCGGCCGGCTCCGTGCGCGATCTGGTGCTTGCAGCTCATCCCGTCGGCGACGACGAGCGTATGGGCCCCGGCGGCGCGGACGGCGGGGAGCAGGTCGCGCTCCGCCATTTTCATGGAGAGCTCGTAGTGCTCGGCCTCGTACCCGAACGTTCCGGCCATCCCGCAGCACGACGCGTCGATCACCGAGGCATCCAAGCCCGGGATCGCGCGCAGGGCGCGCACGACGGCCGGCATCGCGCCGAACGCCTTCTGATGGCAGTGGCCGTGGACGACCGCCTGCACGCCGAGCGGCCGCAGCGGCGGGTCCCAGCGGCCCGCGTCGAGCTCGCGCGCGACGAACTCTTCGAAGAGGAATGCTTGCTTCGCAACCGTTCGCGCCGGTTCGGTCGGCTCGAGGGCGAGGAACTCGTCGCGCAGGGTCAGCAGGCACGAAGGCTCTAGCCCGACGATCGGGACGCCGCGCTCGGCGTACGGTGCGAGCGCGGCGAGCGTTCGCCGCGCCTCGGCGCGCGCTTGATCGAGCTGTCCCGCGCTGAGATAGGTTCGCCCGCAGCAGAGCGGCCGCGCACCGCCCGAGCCGGCGCGCGCGAAGACCGGCGCGTAGCCGGCGGCGCGCAACACCTCTTCGGCCGCGCGCGCGACGTCGGCTTCGAACCAGCGGTTGAACGTGTCGACGAACAGCACCACCTCGCCGTTGCGCGCGCGTGCCGCGCCGCTCGCGCGCGGTTCGCGATACGGGCGCGCGTGCCAGCGCGGCAGCGGTCGTTTCGCGGTGAATCCCGCGGTGCGCTCGAGCAGCTTCGCGAGCGCCGGAACGCGCGCGCTCACGTTCGCGACGCGGCGCAGCGGGCCGAGCCGGTGCGCGATGCGCGGCAAGGCCGCAACGATGCGGTCGGCGAGCGGGATGCCGTGCCGCGCGCGGTAGTGCGCGAGAAACTCGATCTTCATGCGCGCCATGTCGACCCCGGTCGGGCACTCGCGCCGGCACGCCTTGCACGAGACGCACAGGTCGAGCGCGTCGTACAGTTCTTGCGGGGTGAGCCCGTCGCGGCCGAGCTGGCCGGTCAGCGCGAGCCGCAAGCCGTTGGCGCGCCCGCGGGTGACGTGGTGCTCGTCGGCCGTCACGCGATACGAAGGGCACATCGCGCCGCCGGCACCCTTTCGGCAGGCCCCGTTGTTGTTGCACATCTCGACCGCGCCGGCGAAGCCGCCCCATTCCGACCAGTCCAGCTCGGTCTTCAGCGGCAGCGGCGCGTAGCTCGGCCCGTAGCGGAAGAGCGCGCGGTCGTCCATCTTCGGCGGGTCGACGATCTTGCCGGGATTGAGCACGTTGGCGGGATCGAACGCCGTCTTGATCTCGCGGAACGCCGCGACAATTCGCGGCCCGAACATCGCTTCGTGAAACTCGGAGCGCACGATCCCGTCGCCGTGCTCGCCGGAGTGCGCGCCGCCGTACTCGCGCACGATCGCGAACGCCTCCTCGGCGATCGCGCGCAGCTTGCCGACGTCCTCGTCGCGCTTCACGTTCAGCACCGGCCGCACGTGCAGGCACCCGACCGACGCGTGTGCGTAGAACGTCCCGGTCGTCCCGTACTTCGCGAAGATACGGTTCAGCCGCTCGGTGTAGTCCGCCAAATGCCGTAGCGGAACGGCGCAGTCTTCGATGATCGAGACCGGCTTCGCGTCGCCGCGCATCGACGTCATGATGTTGAGCCCGGCCGCGCGAACTTCCCACATCTCGCTCTGCTGCGCCGCGTCGGTCAGCTTCACCACGGCGTGCGGAAAACCGAGCGAGGCCATCGTCTCGTCGAGCTCGTCGAGCTTGCGCGCGAGCGGCGCGGGGTCGTCGCCGGAGAATTCGACGAGCAGCAGCGAGCCCGGCTCGCCGCGCACGTACTTCGCCATGATGGGCGCAAAGGCGGCGATCTCGCGCGAGAGCTCGATCATCGTGCGGTCGACCAGCTCCACCGCGACCGGGTTCAGCGCGACCAGCGCTTCGGTCGAGCGCATGGCGTCGGCGAAGGCGGGGAAGTGGCAGACGCCGAGCGCTTTCGCGCGGGGAAGCGGTTGCAGCTCGAGGTCGATCGCGGTGAAGAACGCGAGCGTCCCTTCCGAGCCGACCAGCAGCTTCGCCATGTTGAACGGTGCGCCGGGCCGGACGGTGTGGATCGCGTAGCCGCCGACGTTGCGCTGCACCTTGGGGATCCGCGCGTCGATCTCGCTCGCCTCGCGCGCCGCGATCGCGCGGACGCGCTCGACCAGCTCGCGGTAGCGCGCCGGCGTTGCGCTGTTCCCGCTCGCCGCGTCGCCGTCGCCGCTCGCGGAGACCTCGCCGAAGTACGCGCGCGTTCCGTCCGCCAGGACCGCGTCGATCCCGGCGACGTTGTGGGCCATGATGCCGTAGCGGATCGAGCGCGCGCCCGAGCTGTTGTTCGCCGCCATCCCGCCGAGCGTGGCGCGGCTCGCCGTCGACGGGTCGACCGGAAAGAACAATCCGTCTTTCTTGAGCGCGCGGTTGAGCTCGTCGAGCACGATCCCCGGCTGCACGCGCACGCGCCGCGCCGCGGTGTCGAGCGAGACGATCTCGCGCAGGCACTTGCTGACGTCGACGATCAGCCCGCTGTTCACGGTCTGCCCGCACTGCGAGGTGCCACCCCCGCGCGCGGTGATCGGAACACCCTCTTCGCGCGCGATCGTGATCGCCGCCTCGACGTCGCCGGCCGTGCGCGGAACCACCACGCCGAGCGGCATGATCTGGTAGATCGACGCATCGGTCGCGTACAAGCCGCGCGTCGTGCGGTCGAAGTAGACTTCGCCGGCCAGCTCCGCGCGCAACCGCGACTCGACGCGCCGCGCGAGCACGGGGCTAAACCGCGACGAGCTTTTTCTCGGACGCCGCCGGCGCGGTGAGGAACTCCAGTGCCGGTTTCACGCCGTCGCCGTGCGGGATGTTCGAGAGCTCCAGGCCCATCTGCACGCCGCACAGCGTTCCGCACAGCATCAAGTCGTTGAGCGAGCCGAGGTGGCCGATGCGGAAGACTTTGCCCTTCAGCTTGCCGAGCCCGGTGCCGAGCGACATGTCGTAGCGGTCCAGGATCACGCGGCGCACGTCGTCGGCGTCGAAGCCGTCGGGCACCATGATCGCGGTGACCGTGTCGGAATACTCGCGCGGGTCGAGCGCGACCAGCTCAAGGCCCCAGCCGCGCACCGCGCGGCGCGTCGCTTCGCCGTGCCGCGCGTGGCGCGCGAACACCGCCGGCAAACCTTCTTCTTGCAGCATGGTGAGCGCTTCGCGCAAGCCGTAGAGCAAGTTCGTCGCCGGCGTGTACGGGAAGTAGCCGGTGCGGTTGCTCTCGAGCATGTCGTCCCACGACCAGTACGAGCGCGGGAGCCGCGCGGTCTTCGAGGCCGCGAGCGCCTTCTCGGAGATCGCGTTGAACGACAGCCCCGGCGGGATCATCAACCCTTTCTGCGAGCCGCCTACGGTGACGTCGACCTTCCACTCGTCGTGGCAGTAGTCGAGCGACGCGAGCGAGGACACCGTGTCGACCATGAGCAGGGCGGGATGGCTCACGCGGTCGATCGCCTTGCGCACGTCGCCGACGCGCGAGGTGATCCCGGTCGAGGTCTCGTTGTGCACGACCGCGACCGCTTTGATCGCGTGCGCTTTGTCGGCTTCGAGGCGCGCGCCGATCTGGTCCGGATCGACGCCGTGCCGCCAGTCGCCCGGGATGACCTCGACGTCGAGCCCCATCCGCCGCGCGACCTTCTCCCACAGCGCCGCGAACTGGCCGGTCTCGGCCATCAGCACTTTGTCGCCCGGCGAGAGCGTGTTCACCAGCGCGGCCTCCCAGCCGCCGCTCCCCGACGCCGGCCAGATGATCACCGGCCCGGACGTCTTGAACACCGGCTTCATCCCCTCGATGCACTCGAGCGCGAGCTCCGCGAAGACCGGACCGCGGTGGTCGATCGTCGCGCGGTCGATCGCGCGCAGCACCCGCTCCGGCACGTTCGTGGGACCGGGAATCTGCAAAAAGTGCACGCCGCTGCGAAATTCAGACATGACGCCCCGGTTTTGTCCCGCGGGCCGCAGAGTCATGCCGGGGGCCGGCTCGCTAGAGCGAGTTGACGACCAGCGCCGCGAGGATCAGCGCCATGCCGAGCAGCTCCGCCGGCCCGGGGATCTCGTGAAGCTGGAGCGCGGCCGCCGCGACGCCGACGACGGGGGTCGCGAGCGAGGCGATCCCCGCCACGCCCGCCGGCAGCCGCGAGAGGATGAACATCCACAAGAACCAGCCGAGCGCGCCGCCGCCGACCGACATGAACGCCATCGCGGCGATGAACTCAGGCGTCCAGCGGATCGGCGCGGGGAACGCGAGCGTCAGCACGACCAGCGGCAGCGTCCCCCACAGCAGCTGCCACGTCGTCAGCGAGAGCAATTCGACGTCATGGCGCTTGCGCAGCCGCTTCGCGTAGACCGCGCTAGCCGCCCACGACAGCCCCGCCAGTACCGCGAGCGCGTCGGCAGGGAAAGAGCGCGCGTCGAGCGGCGCGACCACCAGCGCGAGTCCCGCCGCGGCGAGCGCGAGCGCGACCCAGCGCACGCCGGTGATGCGCTCGCCGAGGAACGGCCAGGCCAGCAGCGCGGCCCAGAACGGCATCGTGTAGCCGAGCACCGCCGACTTCCCCGCCCCGCCGCGCGCGACGGCGAGCGTCTGCAGCAGCGTCCACCCGGTCGTTTGCAGCAGCCCGAGCACCAGCGTCGGAACGAACGGCGGCGGCCGCAGCGAGCGGCGCGTCAGCGCGAGCACCGCGAACAGGATGAGCGTCGCGACCGCGAGCCGCGCCGATGCGACGAAGAGCGGCGAGGCGTAGGCGGTCCCGATCTTGATCGCGACCCAGGTGTAGCCCCACACCAGCGCCAGCACGACGAGCGCAACGTAGACGACGGGCGAGGGCCGCGGGCTCACATTGGTGGAGGAAACGGAAAAGGACGCCGGGGTTGAGCCGGCGTCCTTTCGATGTGCACGACGCGGTGCGGGTCAGAGCTTGATCCGCGCCTCGAAGTACATGTTGAACGGGAACGCGGGGAACGTCGGGAAGTACGGGGTGTAGCTCTGCGGCTGCAGGTTCCAGCCGGGGTTGTACTGGTTGCCGATCAGCGGGTTCCCGCCCCCTTCGATCGTCGGCGTGGTGTAGCTGCACGCCTGGTTGATCGCGAACGGTACCTTCGTCCCGCCCCAGCAGCGGTTGATGATGTTCGCGAAGTTTCCGACCAGCGTGATCCGCTTGTTCACGTCATACGTGATCTGCGTGTGAAGCAGGATCGAGTTCGGCGCGACGAAGCCGCCGATCCCGTCGAACCGGTTCGTGTAGGGGTTCGGGATCGAGAGGTTCAGCGCGCAGTTGGTCGCGTCGTACGGCGAACCGCCGGCCGCGCCGTACCGATAGCGCGGGTCGTTGGCGGTGCTGCCCGGCAGCGGGGCGCCGCAGGCGTCGGGTTGGATCCCCGGCGTGGCGAGCGGGACGCCGTAGCGCGAGCCGCCCGAGAACTGCAGCGCCGGGGTGATCGCGAGCGGACCGTGCTTGTACTGCGCGATCAGCGTCGCGACGTACGGTGCGCCGTAGGTGAAGTAGCCGCCGCCGCCCGGCAGACCGCCCGGGAACAGGCTGAACGTCGGGAAGTTCGCGTTGGGATCGATCAGCGCCTGAACCGGCGCGTTCCAGTACGGGTTCGCGATCGTTCCCGCGCCGCACGCCGGTGCTGCAGCTCCTCCCGTCGTGTAGCACGGCGCGGCAACCGGTGTTCCCGCGCCGTGCTGGCAGCGCGCGTCGCCCGCGTTCGCCGCGCAGAACGAGGTGTACGCGTTGTAGCCCTGGATCTGGCCGTTGATCGGGTCGACCAGCGAAAGCCCGCTCCCAAGGCGGCTGTAGTTGATGTAGCTGTTGGTGTAGGTGAACGTCAGGCGCCCGGCCAGGCCGTTGCGCGAGAAGTCGCCCTTGTCGATTTCGAGCTCCAGCCCTTCCGAGGTCTGCTTGCCGACGTTCAGCCCGGAGACGAACACCGTTCGCTGATCGAGGAAGAACTGCTGGATCTGGTCCTGCGTCTTGCGCAGGAACGGGGTGAACTTCACCGACGTGTCGCCTTTGAAGCTGTGCTCGTACGAGAAGTCGTAGTTGTTCGCGACCATCGGGCGAACGGGATGCATCGACGTCGTCGGCAGCCCGAAGTTGCCGAACCGCGCGAGCGAGTTCACGTCGTTCGGCTGCAGGTAGTTGTACTGCTCGAACGCGGTGTTCGGAGCTTCGGCGTAGCGGCCGTAGCTCGCGCGCAGAACCGTGGTCGGGTTGACGGTGTAGGTCAGTCCGAGGCGCGGCTGGAGCTCGCCGTACGACTCGGTCTGTTGCGTCACGTTGACGACGTTCGTGCCGTGGACCAGGTTGTACGCGTTGTAGAACAGCTGCCGGGCCGGCGAGTTGAACGTGTTCGCGCCCTGGAACACGAAGCTGTCGTAGCGCAACCCCAAGTTCACGTTCAGCCGGTCGGTGGGCTTCCACTGATCGGTGATCGAGGCCGAGGTGAATTTCGGCACGACGGTGTTGAAGACCGCCGCGTCGCCCGCGCCGGTGACCACGTACGCGCAGGGGTGGCCGCCGCAGTTGTTGCCGTAGGTGCTGGCGGGAGTCACCCCGCCCTGGTAAGCCGTCCGCGCCGTGAACCTGGCCGGCGTGAAGGTGCCGAACGCGCACGGCCCACTATTCGTCGCCGGGTTTGCCGTGCCGTCGTAGCAAATCCCGCTGTACGGGTTCGTCGAGTCGACGAGCAGCCCGGCGACCGGGTTGGTGCCGATCCCCTGGTTGTTGTAGCGCATCGTCGTCGCCGTCGTGTACGAGCCTTGCACCGAGAGCAGGTGCTGCGCGTTGAGCTGGTCGGAGAACTGCGCGCTCACGCCGCGCGTATGGCTGTCGAGCAGGTATTGCACCGGCAGCCCGGCGTTGGCGAGATACGCCGACTGCGGCGCGTTCTGCAGCCAGTCGGAGTAGTACGTGTACCCGTACACGCGCAGGAACGCGTTGGTACCGAAGTTGCGCTGGTACTGCGCCTTCACGATCCCCTGGTTGTTCACGAATGTGTCGGGCCGGTTCGGATCGATCTGGCTGCGGAAGGGCCGTCCGCCCGGCGAATCCGGGAACAGGTACGGCTGCGCGAAGGCGGGCCCGCCGGTGAACCCGGCCGGGAGAACCGTCCCGTTCGGCGCACCCGTGAAGTGATAGCCGTCGGCATAGCACGGCGCGTTGCCGCAGAAGGGAGGGAACTCACCGATGCTGTTCAGGAACGCCGCCCCGCCGAGATCGTTCGTCGAGTTGGGCGTGATGTTGTTGATGAAGTTGTTGTCGAACAGCAGCTGGACGTCGTCGCGGTTGCCGTCCTTGCGCGGGATTCCGAAGTGGAAGTTCGCGACCGTGTCGCGGTCTTGCACCTTCTTGGTGAACCCGGTGAACGAGTCGTAGGGCCCGAGCGCCCACGCCGTGGCCTGCCCGCCGTTGGTGTAGTCCTGGCCTTGCGGTCCGTGACATCCGATCGGCGCCGCGCTCGGGCACGGTGCGAGCGCCAGACCCCACAGCGATTGCAGGCTCGCGCCGTCGTACTGATCGTAGTACCTGTAGCTCTGGTTGTACGCGCCCGCGCCGAGGTAGTACGAGAACGTGCGCGCCGGATTCGCGCCGCCCGCTTCGAACGCGATCTTGTCGTACTGGATCGGCGTTCCGATCGCCAGCGTCAGGTTGCGCGACGCCGGCGCCGTGCCGGTGCGAATCACCTGGTTGATGTAGCCCGAGATGCCGTTCGCCTCGGCGTTGGCGGCCGGTGCGCCGGTGTAGACCTGCAGCTCCTGCTGACCCAGCGAGGAGACCGGTCCGGAGGGATAGTTGTCGAACGCGCGGTTGACGGGGACGCCGTCCAGCTCGTACCCGATCTGATCGTAGTCGCCGCCCCGGATGCTGATCGTCGCGGCGGCGCCGATGTAACCGACTTGGCCGTTCTGTACGAAGACGCCCGGCACGGTCGAGATCGCCGACCAGGCGCTGTTGAGGTTGCCGCCGCCGCCCGCGGCGGAGACTTTGTCCTGCGTCACCGCGTTGATCGAGTAGACGTCGGCGGTCGTGCCGGCTTTCACCAGCGCCGACGCGGCGCGCGAGGTGACGCCGCCGATCACTTTGAGCGACTGCGGGGTGAGGTTGACGGTCACCGTTTGGTCGGCTTGAACGGTGACGCCCGAGACGCTCGTCGCCTCGTAGCCCGACGCCGCGGCGACCGCGACGGTGTACGTGTCGGGGTTCAGCGAGATGAACGAGAAGCGGCCCGTCGCGTCGGTCGTCGTCGACGCCGACTGCGAAGGGCTGGTGACGCTCACGCGAGCGCCCGAGATCGCTTTGTTCGTTGCGGCGTCGGCGACGGATCCCGTGATCGCTCCCGTCGTGCCGGCCAGAACGCTTGTCGTTTCCTGGAGCACGAACGCGAAGACCATCAGCACCGCCACGACGCCGCGCTTCATCGAAGAAGCGGACGTTGTCATGCTGTGTTCCTTCCGGCGAACACATGATTCGCCGCCACGGAAATTCTGCGCGCGCGCCGGTGTGCGCTGTTGCAAGAGTGTCGTTTCTCTGCCGCCGTGCGCCGGTTTTCCGTGCAGGCCGCGCATTTAGTGCCGGAAAGGTGCCGCGCGACTACCCGCTGAGCGGCAAATGCGCGCCGACGTAGCGGCGGTATTTTTCGTACGCCGCGCGATAGGTCTCCGCGAGCGCCGGATTCGGTTCGGTCGGCGCGTCGTAGCCGGCCGCGTGCGCGGCGGCGCTCGCGTCGCCGACGATGCCGACGGCCTGGGCGGCGAGCAGCGCGGCGCCGAACGCCGAAGCTTCCTGCTCGCGCGGCTGCACCGCCGGCAGCCGAAAGACGTCGGCGAGCAGATGGCGGATCAGCGGCGCTTTCGTCAGCCCGCCGCTGAGCAGCAGCCGCTCCGCGTCGCCCGAGAGCTCGCGCACGACCTCGTAGACCGAGTAAACGCCGAAGACGACGCTCTCGAACGCCGCGCGCAAGATCGTGCGCCGGTCGTGGGCGAGGTCGAGCCCGTCGAACGCGCCGCGCAGCTCGCTGTTCCAGTACGGCGCGCGCTCGCCGCCGAAGAACGGCAGCACCACGAGCCCGTCGGCACCGGGCGCGATCTCCGCCGCAAGCTCGGCGGCGCGCGCGAAGCGCTCCGGCTTCGGCAGCTCGTCGAGCAGCAGCGAGAAGATCCAGTCGAGCGAGGCGCCCGCGGCGCTGGTCGGCCCGCCGGCGACGAAGCGCGCGTCGTCGGCGCAGTAGCAGAACGTGCGGCCGTGCGCGTCGAGGACCGGCTGGCCGGTGAGAATCCGCACCGCGCCCGAGGTGCCGAGCGTGAGCGCGACGTCGCCGCGCCCGGTCGCGCCGACGCCGATGTTCGCCAAAGGACCGTCGGACGACGCGAGCACGACCGCCGTCTCGCCGCCGATCCCGAGCTGCCGCGCGACCGCGGGACGAAACGTGCGCAGCGCGGTCGACGGCGGCGCAAGCTTCGAAAGCCGGCCGGCGTCGACGCGCGCGAGCTGCAGCGCGAGCGGATCCCAGTCGCGCGTGCGCAGGTCGAGCATCCCGGTCGCGGAGGCGATCCCGTGGTCGACGAGCCATTCGCCGGTCCAGCGGAAGACGACCAGCTCTTTGAGGCCGACGAAGCGTTTGGTCCGCGCGAACAGCTCGGGATCGTTCTCCGAGAGCCAGCGCAGCTTGGTGACCGGCAGCATCGGGTGCATCGGCGCGCCGGTGCGCGCGTAGAGCGCCGAGCCGTTGCCGTCCGCGCGCCAGCCGTCCGCGATCGCGTGCGCGCGCCGGTCCATCCAGGTGATCACGCGCGAGAGCGGCTCGCCGGCCTCGTCGACGCACAGCACGCCGTGCATCGCGCTCGAGAATCCGATCGCGCCGACCTCCTGGCCGCGCAGCCGCACGTCGGCGAGGACGCGCTCCAGCACGCGCATCGTCGCGGTGTAGACCGCGTCGGCGTTCTGCTCGACGAAGTCCGGGTGCGGCGTCTCCAGGCCGTAGAACTCCGAGCCGGCGGCGATCTCGCGCCCGCCCGTCGTCGTCGCGAGCACCTTCACGGCGCTCGTTCCCAAGTCGATCCCGACAACGACGTCGGGCGCGTTCGGCACGAAGGTCCTTTGCTAGCCGCGGACTCCGGCGCCGTCTCCGCCCGGTTCCGGAATCGGCTCGATCTTCCCGAGAATGAAGACGTACGCGATGATGCCGATCACCAGCACGACCGCGGCGGTGACGAAGGCGTTCGCGAACGAGCTGGTCCCCGCGACGATGTAGCCGGTGACGATCGGCGCCGCGATCCCCATCGCGTTGTTGAAGAAGTTCATGATCCCGCCGATCGAGCCCACTCCGCCGCGCGGCGCGATGAGCCCCGGAATCGACCAGCCGATCGGCGCGGTGCACGCCAGCCCCGTCAGCGCGATCGTGATCCACACGATCGCCACGTTCGGATCGGTCGTGTACGCGGCGCCGATGATCGTGAGCCCCATCAGCATCCCGATCACGATGATCGTCTTGCGCACGCGCGTCTGCTCGAAGCCGCGCTGCACGAGGTAGTCGACGAGCCAGCCGCCGACGATCAGGTCGGCGATCGCGGCGACGATCCACGGCACCATCGCGTAGGCGCCGGTCTTGAGAACGTCCATGTGATACGTCTTGACGAGATAGCCGGGCAGCCACGTCAGCAGCAGATAGAACGAGTAGCCGTAGGCGGCGAAACCGATCGTCAGCCCCCACACCTTGCGCTGCGTCAACAGATAGGCGAGCGCCCCGCCGACGCTGCCTGCGGTGGTGAGCCCTTCGGGCTGCGCGCCGCCCTCGCGAATGTACTCGCGCTCGGCGTGCGTGAGCCGCTTGTCCTCGCTCGGGTTCCGGTAGAACGCGTAGAACGCGATGAAGAACAGAAAGCTCAGGATCGCGGTGACGACGAACGTCGCGCGCCAGCCGTAGTAGTACAGGATCACCGAGACGAATGGAACCCCGATCCCGGTCGCGAGCTTGGCGGCCGAGTCGAAGATCGCGGTGGCGAACCCGCGCTCTTTGATCGGAAACCAGTAGCCGATCGCCTTCGCGTTGATCGGGAACGTCGGCGTCTCGGCGATGCCGAGCAGTAGCCGCGTGCCGAAGAGCGTCGCGAAGCCGTTCGCGAGCGCGGTCAAGCCCGAGGCGATCGCCCACAGCAGCGCCGTCGCCCGGCCGATCACGACGACGCCGTAGCGGTCGAGGAAGACCCCGATCGGGATCTGCAGCAGCGTGTACGTCCACGCGAAGGCGCTGAGCAGGTACCCGAACTGCACGTCGTCGACCCCGAACTCGGTGCGCAGCGAGGGTCCGGCGACGGTGAGGTTCACGCGGTCGAAGTAGTTGATCAGGACGCCGATCCCGAGCAGGACGGCGATCCCCCAGCGCAGGTTGGTGACGCGTTCGGCGGGGGCGATGATGCTGCGTTGCACGGTGCGGTTCTCCCCGGACGTTTTCGGGCCGTATTCCCCATCGGAGCGGGCGCGCTAAGAAAGATCGCCGCCGACGACGAAAAGCGGCTTTGGAATGAAACGCACGCCGCCCTGGGTCTTCGTGGCCGCCGTCGGGGTACAGCTCGCGGCGCTTGGTCTGTGCCTGCTGGCGATGGAGTGGCATCTGCACGTCCACGACGAGGAGGAGGCGCCGGACGAGCCGGCCGCCCCCGCGCCGTCCGAGCCGGAGCCCGAGGCGCGCCGGGAGGCGCTCTCGCCGGCCCCCGCCCCGGCCGTGAGCGAGATCGCGTTCGCGTACCGCCCGCCCGCGCCGCCGCGCGAGCCGGTGCCTGCGCCGGCCCACGAGCCCGCGCCGCCGCCGAACCGCGACTACGAGCCGGCCCCCGTGCCGGCGCCGCCGATGGCGGCGGACCGCGAGGAGCCGCAGCTGCGCCGCCCGATCGTCCGGGCCGTCGAGTCGTCGTCGGCGCCGCGGTTCGGGCCGCCGCCGGAGCGGGTCGCCGAGGAGGGCGACGCGCCGCGCTTCATCATGGAAGCCGCCGACGCGACGACGCAGATCGTGCGCGGCAGCGCCGGCGAGGGGAGCCTCGCCTTCGGTTTCTATCCTGACGGGAACATTCGGTTCGTGGACGTCGACGGCGGTCGCTACGCCGGCAAGGCCGAGAGCGCGCGGGCGCGGATGCGCGAGATCGACGGCATGCGCGCGTTCACGGTGCAGATCGGCGTGGGATCGGACCAGCGCTTGCAAGCGACGTTCACCGGCGGAACGCACGACGCCGAAACGATCGCCCTCGAGCCGCTGGTCGGCTGGAGCGTCGCGTGAACGTCCTCGACCGCCTCGACACCACGCTGCGCGTCGTCGGCGGTGCGCGCCTGGAGGGAAGCGTCGAGGTGCAGGGCGCCAAGAACGCCGCGCTCCCCATCATGGCGGCTGCGCTGCTCGCGCGCGGGAAGGTGACGCTGCGCCGCGTCCCGCGCATCACCGACGTCTCGGTGATGTGGTCGCTGCTCGAAGCGCTCGGCGCGCGGCTCTCGACGCAGGACCGCAACACGATCACGATCGACGCCGCCAACGTGAGCAAGGCGCGCGCGCCCTACACGCTGGTGCGCAAGCTCGCGGCGTCGTTCGATCTGTGCGGACCGCTGCTGGGGCGCTTCGGCCGGGCCGAGGTGCCGCTCCCCGGCGGCTGCGTGCTCGGCACGCGCGCGACCGACATGCACGAAGCGGCGTTCCGCGCGCTCGACGCCGACGTCGCCGTCGCGCACGGCTACTTGATCGCGAGCGCGCGCAACGGAAGGCTGCACGGCGGCGAGATCGAGTTTCGCATGCCCTCGGTCGGCGCGACGAAGAACGCGATGCTGGCCGCGGTCACCGCCGAAGGCGACACGGTCATTCACAACGCGGCGATGGAGCCGGAGGTCGTCGACCTGGCGAACTTCCTGGTCGCGATGGGCGCGAAGATCGCCGGTGCCGGCGGCGACACGATCCGCGTGACCGGCGTGTCGGAGCTGCACGGCGTCGAGTACGAGATCATCCCCGACCGCATCGCGTGCGGCACGCTCTTGCTCGCGGGCGCGATCACCCGCGGCGACGTGACGGTGAAGAAGACGCGCCCCGACGACGTGCTCGCGCTGCAGCTCGCGCTCGGCGAGTGCGGCGTCAAGGTGACGAGCGGCGAGGACTGGATCCGTGTCCAAGCCGAGACGGTAAAAGGCGGCACCGACGTGGTGACCGCGCCGCATCCGGGGTTCCCGACCGATCTGCAGCCGCAGATGCTCTCGTTCCTGTGCACCGCGCCCGGCGTGAGCGTCGTCGAGGAGTCGATCTTCAACGCGCGCTTCTCGTACGTCAACGAGCTGGTCCGCATGGGCGCCGACGTGCGCGTCGCGATGGACAACAACACCGCGCTGGTCAAGGGCGTCCCGAGCCTCTCCGGTGCCCCGGTCGAAGCGCCCGACATCCGCGCCGGCGCGGGCTTGGTGCTGGCCGGCCTCGCCGCCGCCGGCGAAACCGAGATCATCGGCCTGGAATACATCGACCGCGGCTACGAGCGCCTCGAAGAAACGCTCTCGGCCCTAGGCGGCCAAGTCCAGCGCGCCAGCGGCATCGTCCCCTTCAGCGAACCAACCGGCACCTTCGAGACGAGCGTCTACCCCAGCGTGTGACAGGCTCCCCAATAGCGATCCCTACGCAGCGGGTCTCCTCGGTAATAGTCCGTTTGAGATGAGCCGTCTATCCCAGCGTACCCGCCCAGCGACGGGCGCCGTCAAGCGATTTCGGCCGGAGGCGCTTCGTCGCGCCCTTCCTGACCCGCGCCGACAGCGGGTGCGATGCCGCGCGTGAAGAGCGGAATCCGGTTGATGTGCTGCTCCAGCGCCGCGATGAAGCGTTGCGGCAAGAGCTGTTGTTCATTGAGATGCGGCCACTCGGCCCGAATTCGGTCCACCATGTCGCGCGCGGAATTGAGGACGATGCCGCGCGGCACGCCGGCGCGGCGAGCGAACCGTTCTAGGCGGTCGTCCGAGATCTGGCTCCAATCTTTCGTTCGGGCGAGCGTCAGAGCCAGTTTGTCGTTCGGAACGTAGGCGATCGTTGAGACGTAGTCGTACGCGGGCGAAAGCTCCGGCGTGCGGCCATCCCGGTAGATCACGCTCCAGTTCTTCAAGTGCATGTCGGCATTGCCGATCGCAATTGAAAATACCAGCCGCCGGACGAATTCTGCCGCCTGCGCTTCGCCCATCGTCCTCCAGATGCCACCGAGCATATTGGCGTAGCTGACGTTCTCGTACTTTTGAGCGGGATACTGGTTGAAGACTTGCGCGAAGTCTTCGATGTGTATGCGCGTGTCTCCGTCGCGATCGAACCGTTTGATGTACATCGCCATGCCGAGGTCGCTCCGAACCTCAGGCGGCATATTTGCAATCTCCGCGGAGTTGACGAGGCCGATCTCGGGTACGTCGATGCCGACTCGTCGCGCGAAGGCAAGCATCGTGTATTCGTTCTCCGGAACGTTCGCGTAGGTAGCGGACGGCATTTTGACGATCCAGCGGCCGCCCTTGCCGTGCACGGGGATGGTCAGGCCGCCGTTCGCTTCGCGGATCGCGCTGAATTTGAGCTGCACGCCGGCTAGAGAGAACTTCAGCACTCGAGGGTCGTTCTCGACCTCGGGCGCCACGACGGCGTCGTCGTACGGCGGCGCAACGATACCGGCCGCATGCCGCGCGACCACTGCGCCGGGAAGATCCTCTCCAAGCAACCAGAGCAGAGGAAAGTCACGGGCGGGATTCACCTGAGCGCGCTCGGCCAGATACGTGCGAAGCTGTCCTTCAGGCAGAAGGTTTGCGAAGAACGGCGGAAGCCTCACCCGCGGCGGACGCGCGAGCGCGCTCAACTCTCCTTTGGCGTTGAGGAATCCGAGGCTGAGCATCGGGCGTTCGGCGTCCGCCAAGTACGCAGGATCGAAGACGAAGACGTTGTGATCGCTGCCGAGATTCGTTACGGAACCGGCTCGGTAATCGCCGACAAAGATGTCGAGAGCGTGCTGCATTCAGTCCGGGTCGGCAACAAAGAGCGGCCGCTCTTCGGGGGGAAGGGCCCGGCCGGTCAACGCGTTTACCGTGTCGACGAGCTCGGTGGGCACGAGCATGACTTCAAGAGACAGCGCCCGCGCGATGTCTTGCAGCGTGCTGAACCGCGGATCGGACTTGCCTCGTTCGATCTTCGAATAGTTGTTCTGAAGCACGCCGCTCCGCTTGGCCACGTCGTGCTGGGTCATCCCCAGCCCTTGACGGCGGGATCGCAACGGCTTAGATACAGTAGTATCTATCACACCCATAATATATCGAAAACGATATAGAATGTCCAGGCACGCCGTGGACGGTCCACGTCGCAGCCGAATGAGGGCAAGGTGGGGATGCTTGGCTGCTGCTCTTTTCTCTGCGGGCTCGCTTGCCGTGGCGTCAGCGCTACCTCTCGCGGGCGGCAATCATGGCAATCTCGACGCTGCAGCCGGGGCGGGCGAGCTTGCTTTCAACGCAGGCGCGGACCGGCGGGTTCTCCTTGTCGACCCAGGCGTCCCAAACCGAGTTCAATTCGTCGAATGCCGTGATGTCGGCGAGCCAGATCTGCGCCGCGAGAATGTGCGACTTGTCGCTGCCGGCTTCGGCGAGGAGCGCTTCGAGCTGCGCCAGGATGTCGCGCGTTTGGCCGGCGACGCCGGCGGACGGATCGCTCGCGAGGTGGCCGTTGGTGTAGATCGTGTCGCCGTGGATGACGGCGCGGCTCATGCGCGGGCCGCGGTGCAGGCGCTCGATGGTCGTCGTCAATTCGTTTCTCCGTTCGAAAGTTAGCGGGTGAAGTCCACGGCGGCGCTGTTGCCGCCGCTGACGAGAACGCACACGCGCTCGCCGCGCGCGGGCACGTATGCGCGCGAAAGCAGCGCGGCAAAGGCCGCGGCGCCGCCCGGCTCGGCGACGATCGTCAGCGCGCGCCACAGCGTTTCCTGCGCTGCGCGAATTGCCTCGTCGTCGACCAAGACCACGCGTTCGACGTAGCTCTGCGCGTACGGCAGCATCAGCTCGCCGACGCGGCGCGGCGCGAGCGAGTCGGCGGCGATGGTGTCGGTCGGCGCGTCGACGGGACGTCCCGCTTCGAGCGCGCGCGTCAGCGTCGGCGCGCCGTGCGGCTCGACGCCGACGACGCGCACGCGGCCCGCGTACCAGGCGGCGATCCCGCCGATCAAACCGCCGCCGCCGACCGCGACCAGCAGCGTGTCGATCTCCGGCAGCTGCTCCTCAAGCTCCGCGGCGAGCGTGCCGGTGCCGAGCAGCGTCTCGCGCGCGTCGAACGCGTGCACCGAGAGCGCACCCGATGCGGCGATCGTCGCTTCGCACGCGGCGAGCGCGTCGGCGTAGCGGTCGCCGGCGATCTCGAGCCGCGCGCCGTACGCGCGGATGCGGTCGAGCTTCGCCGGCGGCGAGATGCTCGGCACGAAGATGGTCGCCGGGACGCGGCGCTTCATCGCGGCGTACGCGACCGCGGCGCCGTGGTTGCCGCCCGACGCCGCGACGACGCCCGCCGGCGGAACCTCGCGCAACAGCAGGTTCGCGAAGGCCCCGCGCGTCTTGAACGAGCCGGCGTGCTGGAGCAGCTCCAGCTTCGCGAACAGCGCAATGCTCGGATCGAGACCGACCTCCGTCGGGTCGAGCGGGAGGACCGGCGTGCGGCGCACGTACGGCGAGATCAGCCGCGCCGTCTCGGTGATTGCCTGGCGGTCGCCCTTCGACGGGCTCAGGGTGACAGGGTCGGTGGTCGGCATCGCGCTTGACATGATAGGAGGAAATTAGCAAAATGGCAATATGCCGATAGACCTGGCGCTGCGGGCGCTGGCGAACGAGCGCCGGCGCCAGATTCTCGCCTGGCTGAAGGACCCGCGCGAGCACTTTCCGCCGCAGGTCGACGGCGATCTGGTCGACGACGGCGTCTGCGGCGTGTTGATCGCGCGCAAGCTCGGGGTGAGCCAGCCGACGGTGAGCGAGCACCTCAAGGTTCTCTCGCACGCGGGGCTGCTGCGCGCCAAGCGGATCAAGCAGTGGACGTTCTACCGGCGCGACGAAGCGCGGATCGCCGAGATCAAGCAAGCGATCTCGGAGACCGTCTGAGGATTTCCCTCGCGGGGCCCGAACGCAGGGGGGTCGTTTTCAAAGCGGCTTCGTCGCACGTGCGCCGCGGCCCACGCTGGGAGTCATCATCATCGATATCGGGATCGACCTCGGAACCGCCAACGTCCTCGTCTACGTCCGTGGCAAAGGGATCGTGTTGCGCGAACCGTCCGTCGTCGCCAAAGACGTGCGGACGAACAAGACGCTCGCCGTCGGCGAAGAAGCGCGGCTGATGCTCGGCAAGACGCCGAGCAACATCCAGGCGATCCGCCCGCTGCGCGACGGCGTCATCGCGGACTTCGAAGTGACCGAAGCGATGCTCGGCTACTTCATCAAGAAAGTCACGCGGCAACGCTCGTTCTGGAGCACGCTGTTCCGCCCCAAGCCCTCGGTGGTGATCTGCGTTCCGGCCGAGATCACGTCGGTCGAGGAACGCGCGGTGCGCGACGCGGCGAAGCTCGCCGGCGCCAAGTCGGTCGACATCATCGAGGAGCCCATGGCGGCCGCGATCGGCGCGGGGCTGCCGATCGACGGGCCGTCGGGGAACATGGTCGTCGACATCGGCGGCGGCACGACCGACGTGGCGGTGATCTCGCTCGGCGGGATCGTCGTCTCGCAGTCGATCCGCGTCGCCGGGAACAAGCTCGACGAAGCGATCATCCGCCACATCCGGCGCGTCTACAACCTGATGATCGGCGAGCGCACCGCGGAAGAGATCAAGATCAAGATCGGCTCGGCGTATCGCTTGGAGCAGGAGCTCGCCATGGAGATCCGCGGCCGCGACCTCATCAACGGGCTCCCCAAGACGGTGAAGATCACCTCCGAGGAAGTGCGCGAGGCGCTCTCCGAGCCGGTGCAGGCGATCGTCGAAGCCGTCAAGGCCGTGCTCGAGAAGACACCGCCCGAGCTGGCGGCCGACATCATCGACCGCGGCGTCATCCTGACCGGCGGCGGCGCGCTGCTGCGCGGTCTCGACACGCTGTTGGGTGAGGTCACAGGAATCCCCGTTATCGTGGCGGAGGACCCCATGTCGTGCGTCGCCATCGGGACCGGGCAGCGCGTCGGTTTCGCCGGCGCGATGAGCGGCTGAGCGGGCCCCGCCGAACCGCCGAGCCTGCCCCTTCGTTTCTAAGGAATAGGATGACGAGCGGTACGCCAAGGGCCCTAGTTTTCACGCTCGGCAGCGTGCCGCTGCTCGCGGCCGCGCTTGCGCTGCTGTGCACCGGGACGTCGGCGGCGGAGAACGCGACGGCCGACTTGAACACGCCCGCGTACCACATCGTCACCGACGCCGCGCACACGAACCTGAACACCGGCGACTTCGAGATGCCGCACAAGGTGCACCTCACGCGACCCGGCACCGACGCGGTCGCCGACAGCGCGCACGGCAACTCGAAGCTCGGGACCGCGTCGCTGATCGGCAACGTCGTCGTCCACGACAGCGGGAACGCGCCCGAAGCGGGCGCCCAAAACGGCTACAACGGCAGCGGTCCGGCGACGCTGCTCTGCGATCAGCTCGAGATCGACTCGAAGGCGAAGCTCTACACCGCGACCGGCCACGTGCACTTCAGCCAAGGAACGCGCAGCGGCACCGCCGACAAAGCAATCCTCAACCGCGCCAGCGGGATGCTGCACCTCGAAGGCAGCGTTCACCTCAGCGACAACGGCTCGACGCTGAGCGGCGACTCGGTCGATTACAATCTCAACACGAAGGACGCCGAGGTCCACGGCAACCCGGCGGTGATGTCGCAGCCGGCGAACCAGCCCGCGCAGCCGGCGAAGTCGCAGCCGCCGAAAACTTCGCCGAACCCCAAGTCACCGCCGCCGAAGACGAAGCTGAAACCGGCGCCGACGCGAAAGCCGTAGCGCCGATGCGAACGCGCGCGCGCACCGCGCTCGCCGGAGTCTCGCTCGCGCTGAGCGTGGCCTTCTGCGCGGCCGCTCCGTCCGCGCCGCCCTCGCCGGCGGCGTCGCCGTCGCCGTCGCCGGCGCCGAGCGCGGTCAGCCCGGCGCCGAAAAACGCTGCGATCCCCGTGCCGAAAGCTGGTGCGAAACCTGCAGCGAAAACCGGTGCAGCGTCGTCGCTCGAGACGCCGTACTACCGTGTCGAGACGGACGAGATCTCGTACAAGGGCGGCAACGGCGACTTCACCATGCCGCACAAGGTAACGTTCTCGCGGCCGGGGAGCGATGCTACCGCGGAGCGCGCGGACGGCAACCAAAAACGCGGCACCATCTCGCTGTACGGCAGCGTCGTCGTGCACGACAACGGCAACGCGCCCGAAGCCGGCGCGGAGAGCGACGAGTACGCCAAGGGCGGCCCGGCGACGCTGACGTGCGACCAGCTCGACGTCGACTCGAAGGCGAAGATCTACACCGCGATCGGACACGTCCACTTCGAGCAAGGCTCGCGCAAAGCCGACGCGGAGCGCGGCGTGATGAACCGCAGCACCGGGATGTTGCGGCTCGAAGGCAACGTGAAGACCGTCGACGGCGAGTCCTCGCTCACGGCCGCGAACATGGACTACAACACCAACACGAAGCACGTCGAAGCGAACGGCAAGCCGATCGTGATCAAACAGCCCGTCCCTACGCCCGAGCCCGGCTCCGCCTCCCCGACCCCGAAACCCAAGAAGCGCCGGCTCCCGTTTTAACGGCGCTCCGCCCCAGGCTCGGGTGCGAAGCACCCCGGCGCGAAGCGCCGACGAACTTCGTTCGCGGGTTCCGGAACGGAACCCACGCCCCCCACGCATAAATGCGTGGGGCCCCCAATCCGACCTCGCAACGACATGACGAACACTGCACCATCCCACTGCGCTCGGTCCATCCACACTCTCTCGTGATCGGACTTTTTGACGACGCGGAAGGCGGCGGTGGGCGCAAGGTTCGCGAGCCGCTGGCGGCGCGGATGCGGCCGCGGACGCTCGACGAGTTCGTCGGCCAGGAGGCGATCGTCGGGCCGGGGCGCGCGCTGCGGCGCGCGATCGAGTCGGATCAGGTTCCTTCGATGATCTTGTGGGGACCGCCCGGCACGGGGAAGACGACGCTGGCGCGGATCGTCGCGCAGCAGACCGGCGCGCACTTCGCCGCGCTCTCGGCGGTGAGCGCCGGCGTCGCGGACCTGCGCCGCGTCGTCGCCGACGCGCAAAAGCTGCGCGCCGCCGGGCGCCGCACCGTGCTCTTCATCGACGAGATCCACCGCTTCAACAAGGCACAGCAGGACGCGGTGCTGCCGTACGTCGAGGACGGCACCGTCACGCTCATCGGCGCCACCACGGAGAACCCGTCGTTCGAGGTGAACTCGGCGCTGCTCTCGCGCTCGCGCGTGTTCGTGCTGAAATCGCTCGCTGACGAGGACGTGCGCGCGCTGGTCGAACGCGCGCTGCACGACCCCGAGCGCGGGCTCGGCAACGCGAACGTCAAGCTGACGCCCGACGCGCTCGACGCGCTGGTGAATCTCGCAAACGGCGACGCGCGCGCGGCGCTGTCGACGCTCGAGTTCGCCGCCTCGGCCGCCCCCAAAGACGAGGGCGGCGCGCGCGTCGTCGACGAGCGGACGATCGCCGATGCGCTGCAGCGCCGCGCGACCGGTTACGACAAGTCGGGCGACGCGCACTACGACACGATCAGCGCCTTCATCAAGACGATTCGCGGCAGCGATCCCGACGCGGCGGTCTACTGGCTGGCGCGGATGATCGACGCCGGCGAAGACCCGCTGTTCATCGCGCGCCGGCTGGTGATCCTCGCCAGCGAGGACGTCGGCTTGGCCGATCCGCACGCGCTTCCGCTCGCGATGGCGGCGCAGCAGGCGGTGCATTTCGTCGGCATGCCCGAAGGCTTCTACCCGCTCGCGCACGCCGTGCTCTATCTCGCCACCGCACCGAAGTCGAACAGCGTTGGCCGTGCGTACTCCGCGGCGCTCGAAGACGTGCAGTCGACGCGCAACGACCCGGTCCCGCTCCATCTGCGCAACGCGCCGACCAAGCTGATGCGCAACCTCGGCTACGGCGAAGGCTACCGCTACGCGCACACCGACTACGCCGACATGGGCGCCGAAGGCGATCTCCCGCCTGCCGTCGCGCTGCAGTCGAATCTTCCCGAAGCGCTGGGCGAGCGCACCTACTTCGAGCCCGGCAAACAGGGCGACGAAGCGCGGCTGCGCGCCTGGATCGACGAACGCCGCCGCAGCGCGCTCGGCACCCCCGACGACCTCTTCGGCGACGAATGACTATGCGCAAACGAATCACTATGCGCATTCGTAACGACGAAGCGAGTTAGGTATGGACGCCGCCCTCCGACTCCGCTAGCATCCCCGGGCAATCTTTCACGCGCGCGGCTAGCCGAGCGGCGGCAACGGCGTGAAGAGACGAGAGGAGGTGAAATATGGTAAATCCACAGCGCAGCGGCGACGAGGCGCCGAACCCGGATTCGGAGGATTGGCTGGTACGCTTTATCCGAGAGCACATCGCAAGAGGTAATCGGCCCGACCACGCGCGGGCGCAGGAATTGGCACGCCAGTTGAATGAGCTGGCTGCCGCTCACGAGCCGCTGGGGCTCAACGACGACCAAATCCGGCGGTTTGCCGCTGAACTCTGCGCGGGCCGCACCGGTGACGACATCCTTGCCGAAGCAGCCGCGGAGAGAGAGCCATGAAGGTCGTGCTCGATGCGAGCGTGCTGGTCGCTGCGGCGATCGCCTGGTACGAGAAACGCCCCGCGGAATCGCGGTGGCTGATCGAGGTGGCATTGATCGGACAGCGGCGGTATGAGAACGTCACTTCCGAACCGCTCATATTCGAGCTGCGGTCTGCGTTGGAACGCAACCCGCGGGTGGGCGAAGCTTTCGCGGAGCGCTTCGTCCGCGCAGTAGGCTCGAAATCGACATTCATACCGATCTACAATGTCCCGATGGGTGCGCGTGATCCGCGGGACGACAAGGTGATCGAGACCGCGATGAACGCCAACGTCGACGCGATCGTTACGGAAGACCACGATCTGCACGACGCCGATGCGCAGCGCGCGATCGCGAAGACCGGGATCGGTATCCGCGATCGGCCGATTCAAGTCTGGAATGCCCGCACGCTGGTCGCTGCGCTGAGCGGCCGGCCCCGGTTCCGCCCGCTGGTTCTGCCCGCAACGGTTGCGGCCTGAGACGGGCTCTTGGGGCCGGATGGCGCGCATCTACCTCGATCACGCGGCGACGACGCCGGTGCGGCCGGACGCCGTCACCGCGATGGTCCCGCTGCTCGGCGGAGGCTATAACCCCAGCTCCTTGCATGCCGAAGGGCGCGCGGCGCGCGCCGCGCTCGACGAGGCGCGCGAGACGGTCGCTCGCGTCATCGGCGCGGGCCCGCGCGAGATCGTCTTCACCGGCAGCGGCTCGGAGGCCGACGTCCTCGCCGTCGTCGGCACGGCCCGGGCGCAGGCCGGCCGCGGCCGGCACGTCGTCACGACCGTTGCCGAGCACCATGCCGTGCTGCACGCCGTCGAAGTCCTCGAGCGGGACGGCTGGAGCGTCACGCGGCTGGCCGTCGACCGGCGCGGGTTGGTCGATCCCGAGGCGTTCGCCTCCGCGCTGACGCCCGAGACCACGCTCGCCACCGTCATGCTGGCGAACAACGAGCTGGGCGTCGTCCAGCCGGTCGCGGAGCTCGCGCGCCTCGCGCGCTCGCGCGGCGTCCTCTTTCACACCGACGCGATCCAGGCGGCGGGCTGGCTCCCGCTGGACGTGAGGGCCCTCGGCGTCGACCTGCTCTCCCTCTCCGGGCACAAGTTCCACGGCCCGAAGGGCGTCGGGGCACTGTACGTCCGCCACCGCACGCCGCTTGAGCCGCTGATCGTCGGCGGCGGCCAGGAGCAGGGCCTGCGGGCCGGCACCGAAGACGTCGCCGGAATCGCCGGCTTCGCCACCGCGCTGGCCCTCGCCGACGCCGAGCGCCCCGAGACCGCGCCCCGCGTCGCGGCGCTGCGCGACCGGCTGGAGGCCGGGATCCTGGCTGCGATCCCCGACGTCGTCGTGAACGGCGCGGGCGCTCCGCGGCTCCCGGGAATCCTCAGCGTCGCGTTCGCCGGGGCGCCGTCGGACGCGCTGCTGATCCGGCTCGACCTCGAGGGGATCGCCGCCTCGGCCGGGAGCGCGTGCGCCGCCGGCTCGCTCGAGCCCAGCCATGTTGCCGCGGCGATCGGGCTCGACGAGCGCCGCCGGCGGAGCGTCGTCCGCTTCTCGCTGGGCCGCGGGACTACCGAGCGCGAGATCGACGAGGTCGTTGGCCGCCTGCCGGCACTGGTCGCCGCGGTGCGCGTGCCGCTCTCCGTCTAGCATCCGTGCTCTCCGTGTAGTGCAAGATAATTGTGGGAAAGGGCCGACCGTGGCTCTAGCGAGCACACGGAGGATCGGTTCTTGAGCTCGGGTTTCGACTGGGCGATCGTTAGGGATATCGGCGTCGGGGTCGGCATTTTGCTTTTCGGCATCGGTGTCTTTATCGTGTCGTCCGCGTTGGCGAGGCTGTTCGCGCGGCTGAACGGGACGCTCGACGAGGTGGACCGCCAGCTCGCCGCGCTCTCGACCCCGGTCGTTCAGACGCTCGGGCACGTCGACGGGATCGCGGAGACGGCGGAACAGACCGTCGCGCGGCTCGGCGCCGTGGTCGGCACGCTCGAAACGGTCGCCGGCGGCGTCGGCAACACCGCGAAGCTCGCGAGCGACGCCGTTCAGCCTGCCTTGGTCAACATCGGGGCGACGCTGACCGGCGTCACTGCCGGCGTCCGGAAGCTCGTAGGCGGCAGGCGAAGACCATCGTCCGACGGAGGCGGCGCAGTTGGCTGACGAACGTGAAGGCGGAGGAGGGGCCTCCGGTTTCCTCGCGGGCCTCATCCTCGGAACCCTGGCCGGGGCGACCTTGGCCGTGATCCTCGCTCCTCAGTCGGGTGAGGAAACTCGCGACCTGCTCCGCGCGAAGGCGCGCGAAGCGGGCGAGCGCGCGCGCGACACCGCTGGAGACGCCGGCGACCTCCTCGCTCGCGGGCGTACGATCGTTGCGGAGGCGAAAGCCCGGATCGACGGAGCGATTGCGGAAGGCAAGGACGCCGCATCGCGCCAGCGCAGCACCCTCGAAAACGAAAGCCAAAGCGAAAGCTAGGAGTAACGGTGGATATCAAAGTCAACGTCCGCGAGTCCGAAGGCGACGCCTACGTCGTCGACCTCACCGGCGAGATCGACGTCTACACCTCGCCCAAAGTCAAGGACGCGATCACGGAGCTGATCGATCAGGAGCACTACAACCTGGTCATCAACCTCGAGAAGGTGCGCTACATCGACTCGACCGGTCTGGGCGTGCTCATCGGCGGCCTCAAGCGCGTGCGCGAGCACGGCGGTTCGGTGAACCTCGTCTGCACGAACCCGCAGATCAAGAAGATCTTCGACATCACCGGGCTGGTGAAGATTTTCGGCATCTTCGACGACGAGCAGAGCGCGATGAAGGCGCTCGTGTGAGCACCTCCGCGCAGCCGGTCCACGTGTCGTCTCACGGCACCGTCGAGCTGAAGATCCCCGGCCGCGCCGAGTGGGTCGCCGTCGCGCGGCTCGCGGTCGCCGCCGTCGCCAGCCGGCTGCGGTTCTCGGTCGACGAGATCGAGGACATCAAGCTCGCGATCGCCGAGGCCTGCACCAATTCGATCCAGTCGGCCGGCGGCGAAGACGCCGGGATCATCGAGATCGTCTGCGACGCGCTCGAGGACGAGCTTCGGGTCACCGTGCGCGACCACGCGCCGGGTCCTCACTTGGAGCCGGTCAAGTCAAGCGGCATCGAGGAAGGCCGCACCGAAGAGCTGGGAGTGTTTCTCATCCGTGCGCTGATGGACGGTGTCGAGTACACGAGCGATCCGCGTCGCGGCACGGAACTCGTGATGACCAAACGCGTCAGCGCCTAGCCATGTCGTCCTCGGTCCCGCACGTCGACGAGGAACGTTGGGATCGCAATCGCGCCCGTCAAGCGTTCGCGCGCTTTGCCGAGCTCCGGAACAACCGCGCGCTCGACACCGGACCCGACCATTCCGGGATCAGCGAGTTCGACCGGCTTCGGAACGAGCTGGTCGTCGCGCACCTCAACTTGGTGCGCTACCTGGCGGTCAAGTTCGCCAACCGCGGCGAAGCGCTCGACGATCTGATCCAGGTCGGGACCGTCGGGCTGCTGAAGGCGATCGACCGCTTCGACTTGGAGCGCGGGGTCGAGTTCACCACCTACGCCACGCCGACGATCGTCGGCGAGATCAAGCGGTACTTCCGCGACAAAGGGTGGGCGGTCAAGGTCCCCAGGCGGCTGCAGGAGCTGAACCTGTCCGTCAACCGCGCGATCGAGAAGCTGACGGTGAAGCTGGGCCACTCGCCGACCGTCGTCGAGCTCGCGCAGCACCTGGGCGCGTCCGAGGAAGACATTCTCGAAGCGCAGGAGCTCGGCCAAGCCTACAACTTGCTTTCGCTCGACACCGAGCTGAACGGCGAAGGCGACAAGAAGTCGCAGACGCTGGCCGACTACGTCGGCCAGAACGACGCCGGCCTCGAGCTGCTCGAGGACCGCGCAAACCTCGAGCGCGCGTTCCAGGTGCTGACCGGCCGCGAGCGCGTGATCCTGTACTTGCGGTTCTACGAGAGCGTCTCGCAAACCGAGATCGCCAAGCGGCTCAACGTCTCGCAGATGCACGTCTCGCGCCTGCAGCAAAAGGCGCTCGAGAAGCTGAAGAACTTCCTGCAAGAGAAATGATGCTGCTGGTCGGGGCGATCGAAGCCTGCGCGCTCTACCAAGCTGCGCGGGCGGTGATTTCGTTCCGCCGCGCGCGCACGCGCGAGGACCTCGACGGCGCGAACCTGCGCGCGCTGAGCGCGCTCGCCTTCGCCGCGCTCGGCGCAGGCGAGGGACTGCGCTACGTCGGGATCGCGCTGTTCGCGCTGCTCGGGCTCGCGTACGCGGTGACCCGGCTGCGCCGGGCCGGGCCGGCGCCCGAACCGGAGATCGCGGCCGGCACGTAAGAACCCGGCGTGCCGGAGTGGGGAGACCCGGCCGCGCGAGGCGAACCTGACGGGTCGGCCATGACTTCCCAAGAGCTCCGTCAAGCGTTCGTCGACTACTTCGTGCGGAACGGGCACAAGCATCTGCCTTCGGCTTCCCTCATCCCCGACGAGATGAGCACCACGCTGTTCACCATCGCCGGGATGGAGCAGTTCGTGCCGGTCTTCCTCGGCGACGCGCCGGCGCCGGCGCCGCGCGCGGTGACGGTGCAGCGCTGCCTGCGCGTCGCGGGCGCGAAGTCGGACATCGAGAACGTCGGGCGGACCGGGCGGCACGGCACGTTTCTCGAGATGCTCGGGAACTTCTCGTTCGGCGACTACTACAAGTCGGAAGCGATCCGGTTCGCGTGGGAGTTTCTGACGACGATCATGCGGTTGGATCCCGCGCGCTTGTACGTCACCGTGCACGTCTCGGACGACGAAGCGCAGCGCATCTGGGAGAACGAGATCGGGCTCGACCCGGCGCGGATCACGCGCTGGGACGAGGACAACTTCTGGACGATGGGCGCGACCGGCCCGTGCGGTCCGTGCAGCGAGATCTTCTACGACACCGGCGCGGAGAACGCGTCGGGTCCCGAGGACGACGGGCCGAACAAGGGCAACCGCTACGTCGAGATCTGGAACGTCGTCTTTCAACAATACAATCGCGCGGCCGACGGCACGCTGACGGAGCTGCCGCGCAAGGCCATCGACACGGGCGCGGGCTTCGAGCGGATGCTCGCGGTCGCGAACGGCAAGGTCTCGATGTACGAGACCGATTTGTTCACCGACCTGATCGCCGCGCAGCCGCCGGTCGGCAAGTCCTCGCTCTCGCCGGACGAGCAGCTCGTGCGCCGGCGCATCATCGCCGACCACGCGCGCGCGGCGACGTTCCTGATCGCCGACGGGGTCTACCCCTCGAACACCGATCGCGGCTTCGTGCTGCGGTTCTTGATTCGCCGCGCGATCCGCAACGGCAAGCTGCTCGGCTATCCGCCCGAGTTCATCGCCGATCTCGCGAGCGCCGTCGTGCGCTCGCTCGAGAGCGGGTATCCCGAGTTGCGTGCGAAGCTCGCCGACGTGCAGCGCGCGCTGCGGGCCGAAGAGGCGAGCTTCTCGCGCACGCTCGACCGCGGGACGGAGCTACTCGAGGCCGAGATCGACGAGGCGCTGCGCGACTGCACCAACCTCATCTCGGGCGAAGACGCGTTCGTCCTGCACGACACCTACGGCTTCCCGATCGAGCTGACGCGCGAGATCGCCGCCGAGCGCGGCGTCGCAGTCGACACCTTCGGCTTCGAGCAGCACATGAACGAGCAGCGCGAGCGCGCCCGGCGCGACGCGGCGGAGAAGCGCAAGGTCGTCAGCGTCAGCGACGTGCCGGCGATCGCTTCGGCGTTCGAAGGCTACGGCGGGCTCGAAGCCGACGGCGTCGTGCAGGCGATCCTGGTCGCTGGCGCGCCGGCCGACGCGATCGAGCAGGGAACGGAAGCCCAGATCGTTCTCGACCGCACCTCGTTCTACGCCGAGAAAGGCGGACAGATCGGCGACCGCGGCCGCATCACGACCGAGACCGGCGCGGTGTTCGAGGTGACCGACACGCAGTTCGCCGGCGAAGCGATCGCGCACCACGGCCGGCTGGTGCGCGGCGAGCTCGCGGTCGGCGCGCGCGTGCGCACCAGCGTCTCTCCCGAGTGGCGCGAGGAGATCAGGCGGCACCACACCTCGGCGCACCTGCTGCAGCGCGCGCTGAAAGACGTCGTCGGCGACGACGTCGTGCAGGCCGGCTCGTGGGTCGGCGTCGACCGCATGCGCTTCGACTTTCGCAGCCCGCACGGCGCGCTCACGCCGCCGCAGCGCCGCGCGGTCACGCAGCGCGTCAACGAGCTGATCCGCGCCGACTACCATCAGCAGCTGCGCGAGCTGCCGATCGAGGAGGCGAAGGCGACCGGCGCGATCACGATGGCCGGCGAGAAGTACGGCGAGCGCGTGCGCGTCGTCGGCTTCGGTCCGGCGGTCGAGTTTTGCGGCGGCACTCACGCGATCACCACGGGCGAACTCGGGCTGTTCGTGATGCTCAGCGAGTCCTCAATCGGGAGCGGGGTGCGCCGCATCGAGGGGATCGTCGGCAAAGCCGCCGAGGCGTACGTCGAGCGCCAGCAGGACACGATCGCGACGCTCAGCGAGACGCTCTCGGCGAAGCCCGATCAGCTCGTCGAGCGCGTCGAGAAGCTGCAGACGGACGTGCGCTCCTTGCAGAAAGACATGAACGAGATCAAGGCGCGGCTGGCCGCGGCCGACGCTGCGGCGTACGTCGCGAGCGCGGAGGAGATCGGCGGGATCCCGGTCGTCGCGCGCATCGTGCGCGAGGCGAACGCCGAGGCGCTGCGCGCGCTCGGCAACGCGATCCGCGACCGGCTGAAGTCCGGCGTCGTCGCGCTGATCGGGACCGACGGTGACAACGTCGCGCTCTTCGCCGCGGCGAGCGAGGGCGCGGTGAAAGCCGGTGCGAACGCCGGCGCGCTCGTCAAAGCAGCGGCGCCGCTGGTCGGCGGAAAGGGCGGCGGCGCTGCGTCGCAAGCGCAAGGCGCCGGTAAGGATCCCGCCGGCGCCGAGGCGGCGCTGGCGGCGATGCGCGACGTGCTGGCCAAACAGCCGGCGTGATCGGGCTGCTGCTCGCGCTCGCCGGCGCGCCAGGCGCGAGCGCCTCGCCGGCGCCCGCGGCGACAGCCGTTCCGGTGCTCGCGCCGAGCGCGGTCATCGCGAAGTACGCTGCTGCCCTCGCGAAGCTGCGCGATCCGCGCGTCTTCACCGTCGAGTACACGCTGGTGCAGACCGGACCGCGCACGCTCGACCAGACGCACCGCATCTTTCGCAGCGGCGGCGACGAGCGCGACGAGACGCTGGCGGTGAACGGGACGCGCTCGTCGACGCCGGTGGTGCGGATCTTCCGCCGCCGTCCGTACCGCTACACCGTCGCCGCGCTGGCGCCGAAGCCGAGCGCGTACGACTTCAGCTATGCCGGGCCGCACCGCGACGGCAAGCACGTCGACTACGTCTTCGACCTCACGCCGAAAACCGCGACGCCGCCGAGCTTCACGTTCACGCAGGTCACGATCGACGGGATCACCTTTCTGCCGCAGTCGGTCGCGTTCGCGGAGCGCCGGCACGGCGGCGCGGGCACGGTGACGTTCTCGAAGTCGGAGCAGTTCTGGGTCGCGCGCAGCGCCGTCGCGCAGGCCACGCTCCCCGGCGGCATCGCGCACGAGCAGCTGCGCTTCTCGCGCTGGCGCTTCCCGAAGACGCTGCCGCGCTCGACCTTCGCGATGCCGCGCCCGCTGCTGACCCCGCCGCCGGCCGCCCTCGCTCCGTAGCCCCGGAGAACCGCCGGGCCCGGCGGCGGCGTAAGCCGGGCATGAGAACAGCGCTCCTCGGCGCCGCCGCGCTCGTCGCGTTGCTGGCCGCCGGGCCGTCCCCCAAGACGTACGTCGTCCACATCCGCGACGACGCGTTCAACCCGCCCTCGGTCACCGTCAACGCGGGCGACATCGTCACGTTCGTCAACGACGACGACGACGCGCACACCGCGACCGCCGACGACGGCTCGTGGGACTCCGAAGGGCTCAACCAGGGCCAGAAGTGGAGCCACACCTTCACCAAAGACGGCAAGGTCACGTATCACTGCACCGTCCACCCCTTCATGAAGGGCACGCTGCTCGTGCAAGGAGCGAAGAAGTGAAACGACGCGATTTCGTCGGCCACGTCGCCTGGACCGGTGCCGGCATCGTCTACGTGCTCGGCGCCGACGGGCTGCTGCGCGCGACCGCGGACGCCGCGCCCGGCACGTTCTCGTTCGTGCAGATCAGCGACAGCCACATCGGCTACACCGGCCCCGCCAACGACGACGTTCGCGCGACGCTGAAGAAAGCCGTCGACGGCATCAACGCGATGCCGAACCAGCCGGCGTTCGTGATCCACACCGGCGACGTCACGCACCTGAGCAAAGCGCAGGAGTTCGACGACGCGCGCGCGATCCTGAGCACGCTGCGCGCGCCGCTGCTCACGATCCCGGGCGAGCACGACGTGATCGGCGCCGAAGGCCCGAAGCGCTTCGCGGCATCGTTCGCGCGCTCCGATGCGAAGGGCCGCGGCTGGAGCTCGTGGGACCAAGGCGGGATCCACTTCGTCTCGCTGATCAACGTCGGCGAAGGCGAGACGATGGGCGTCCTCGGCGACGAGCAGCTGGCCTGGCTGCAGAACGATTTGAACGCGCAGAAGAACTCGACGCCGATCGTCGTCTTCGGACACGTTCCGCTCTTCGCCGTCGCGCCGGAGTGGGGCTGGACGACGACCGACGGAACGAAGGCGATCGCGCTGCTGAAGCGCTTCAACGCCGCCACCGTCCTGAACGGCCACATCCACCAGATCGTCGAGCACAGCGAAGGTTCGATCCGGTTCGCGACGGCGCGCGCGACGGCGTTCCCGCAAGCCGCGCCCGGCACGCCCGGCGCGAAACCGGGACCGCTGAAGGTCGCGCCCGACTCGCTGCTGGGCGTCCTCGGCTACCGCACCGTGGAGGTCGCCGGGGCGGCGGCGTGGCACGATCGTTCGCTAGCCCAGAGCTGATCGGCGTCGAAGCGCGCCCGATGGCGCTCGACGAGCCGGCGTTCGACCGCGCGTACCGCGCGTACGCGCCGCGGCTGCGCGCGGTCGCGTTCGCGGTCCTGCACGACCGCGACGCGGCGGAAGACGCGGTGCACGGCGCGCTGATGCGGGTGTGGGGCGCCGGGACGTACCGGCCCGAGCGCGGCGCGCTGCTTCCGTTTCTGATCGCGTGCGTGCGGCGCGAAGCCCTCGACACGCTGCGCGGAACGAAACGCCGCCACTTGCGCGAAGTTCGCGCAAGTGCCGACGAGCCGGTTACATTCGACGAGACGGCGGCGCTCGACCCGATCGAGGCCCGCCGCGTGAAGCGCGCGCTCGACGCGCTCCCCGAGAGCCAGCGCGACGTGATCGTGCGCGCCTACTACAACCATCGCACGCTCGCGGAGGTCGCGAGCGAGACCAGCATCCCGCTCGGCACGGTGAAGAGCCGCCTCGCCGCCGCGCTTCGCACCCTGCACACCGCGCTCGCCGGAGAAACGTGATCTTGGAACACCTGAACGACGATGCCGAGCTGTACGCGCTCGGCCTGACCGAACGGGACCGCGACGCGGAGATCGAAGCGCATCTCGCCGAGTGCGCGGCGTGCCGCGAGCGCGTCGTCGCCGCCGAAGCGGCGGCGGCTTCGCTCGCTGCGGCGCTCCCGCCGGTGCCCGCCGCGGCACCGCGCCGCGCGAGCTGGTGGCCCGGGCTCGCCACCGCCGCCGCGGTTCTCTTCGCGTTCACCACCGCCTACGAAGGCAGCGCGGCGCACGCGGCGAGCGCGCAGATGCAGCGCACTGACGTCGCGCTCACCGCGCTCGCGTCCTCGCACTTCGGCCACACGACGCTGACCTCCGAGCCCGGCGTGATCGCGAAGGCGATCTACGCGCGCGACGGCGCGTGGTGCTACGTCGTCGCCAGCGGCGCGCCGCGCGGCGCGCACGTCATGATGCGCCGCGGCGCTACGGCCCGCGACATGGGCGCGCTGGATCCGGGCGCACCCGCGACGCTGTTCGTGAAGAACCCGGGCAAAGGCGACGAGATCGGCATCGTCGCCGGCGACCGCGTCGTCGCGCACGGGAGGCCGGCTTACTAGGCCCACCAGCGGGCGAACGTCCTAAAGAGCTTGGCCTTCGGTCGAGGCGCGGAGCGGGCCGAGATGGTCGGCGACGTTCTCGCGCAGCAGCGACCAGCCCGCGGCGGTGACGTCGAACTCGGAGTACGCGCCGTTCTCGACGCGCCCGTTCCAAAACGCCTCGAGCCCGAGTCCTTTTGCGGCCACGATGGCGACGCGTATGACGGCGTCATGCGTGACGACGAGCGCCGGCGTCCGCGGGCGGAACGATGCCGCGAATGCGCGCCAGCGCTCGAGCACCTCGGCGATCGACTCGCCGCGCTCGAACCGCACGTGCGCCGGATCGTGCCGCCACATGCGATAGCGCTCGGGATCGTTCTCGGCGATCTCCTCGCGCAACCGGCCTTCCCACGTGCCGTGCGCGATCTCGGTGAGCCGCTCGTCGATCTCCAGCGGAACGTTCTGCCGGTCCGCGGTCGGCCGTGCCGTCGCGGTGCAGCGCACGAGCGGTGAGCTCACGACGCAGCCCAGGCGCTGCTCGCTCATCGCCGTGGCGAGCGCGCGCGCCTGCCGCACCCCGAGCGGGCTCAGCTCGGATTCCAAACGGCCTTGATAGCGGCCGGCGAGATTCCACGTCGTCTCGCCGTGCCGCGCGACGAACACGCGCACGACCGCCGCTTTCACCGGTGCCGCGATGAACCTTTCCGGCAGTGCGAACGACCGACGTGTATGACGAGTGGTCCGCGCGAGCGCGCGCGCAGCTTTCTGCTCTACGGCTTCGCGATCTCGCTCGCGGTGCACGCGCTCGTGGTTCCGTTCGTGCGGCAAACGCCGACCGTTGCGGCCGGTGATCCGGTGCCGCGGCTCCTGAAGCACGATCGAATGCCCACGCCGCCGCCGACCCCGCGCCCGACGCCGACGCCTCCGCCGACCGCGCAGCCTACACCGCCGCCGCACGACAAGCCGCAAACGCCGCAACCGCAGCGCCCGCCGATCCGCATCATCGCACCGCACCAGGACGCGCACCACGGCGGCACGACGGAAAACCCGAACGCGCACGCGACCGGCGTGCCGAACGGCGCGCCGGGTGCCGAAGGGACCGCCGCGCCGCTCGCCGGCGCGGTGCCGGCCGCGACCGCTGCGGCACCGACGCCCACGCCGACGCCGCATCCGACGCCGACGCCGCTCTCGTGCGCCCGCCCGAATGTTCCCGCGGCGACGCTCCGCGCGCTCGAGCCGGAAACGCCGCCGATGGCGGTGCAGCAAGGAATCTCCGGGACCGTGAACGTCGTCGTCTCGCTCGACGCGCAGAGCCGCATCGTCGCGACGCGGATTCAAAGCTCGCCGAGCGCGCTGCTGAACCAGCCTGCGCTTGCCGCCGCGCGCGGCTCGCAGTTCCGGACCGAGGTCAAGAACTGCGAGCCGGTCGCGGCCGACTACCTCTTCAGCGTCGAGTTCACCGCGCAGTAGCGCGTCAGGCGTGAACGATCGTGCCGGCGTGCTCGCCGTTCAGCGCGGCGGCGAGCAGCTCGGGGCGGTGGCCGTTGACGATCTGGAAGCGGCGCAGCAGCCGCGCGTTCGCGAGCAGTTTGAGGAGCACGCGGTCGAACGGCAGCGTCGGAAGGTTGCGCCGCTCGAGCTCCGCGGCGCCGATCTCGCGGATGAACGCTGCGTTCGGCTCGAGCTTCGGATCGCGTTCGTAGAGCCCGTCGACGTCTTTGACGAGCGTGAGGGTGCTGCAGCCGAAGCATTCCGCCAAGAGAAAGCAGCCGGCGTCGGTGCGGTGCGGCGGGATGCGGCCGACGCCCGGCGGATGCTCCCACAGCGAGTACGGCGGAACGCCGTTGAAGATCACGCCCGGGACCGCGTGCACGAACAACGGCAAGAGGTGCCCGAACATCTCCGGTGGGATCGCGACGACGCCGTACGGCGCGAGCAGCGTCCCCAGGATGTGCGCGTTGCCGAGCGCGTCGGCCGCGGCGAGCTGCGCGAGCACGCCGGTCGGCATCCCCAAGTCCAGCCCGACCGAGAAGACGTGGCGCGTCCGCGCGCCGCCGCCCGTGCCGATGATCAGCTTGTGCTCGCCGAGTAGTTTTCCGAGCACTTCGACCAGCGGGTAGACGACGCCGCGGCCGGCGTCCAGGATCGAACGGCCGCCGACCTTGACGACGTGCGCCGAGGGCAGCATGCGCACGACCGGCGTTTCGGTCGAGCGCAGCACGTCCTTGTCGACGAGGCTTTCGCGCATCAGGAACGAGGCGACGTGATGCCTTCCGTCGGCAGCCTCGCTCACGATGCGTCGTCCGCCGTGATGACGGTGCCGACGTGCTCGCCGTTCAGCGCGCGCGTCAGCATCCCGGGCTTCAAGCCGTTGATGACTTGGATCGAGCGCCGGTGCTCCGCGTTCTTCAGCAGCTCCAGAACGGCGCGCTCGACGACGACGTCGTCGAGGTCCATCGCCTCGATCTCCGAGACCGTCGCCCGCGGGATGAAGCGCGCGTTGCGGTCCTTCTTCGGGTCGGCGGTGTAGAGCCCGTCCTCGTCCTTGACGAAGATCATCGAGCGCGCGGCGAACACCTCGCTCACCAAGAACGCGCCGGTGTCGGTGCGGTGCGGCGGGATCCGCCCGACGGCTGGGTTCTGCTGCCAGAACGTGTACGGCGGCATCCCGAAGAACACGACCGCGCGGCGCTCCGAGAGGTAGAGCGGAAGCTGCGCGAACTGCGCGGGCTCGATGAACGGAATCCCGTGCTTGGCCAGCAGGTAGTGCAGCATGCGCGCGTTCTGCATGCTGACGAACGTGCCGAGCACGCTGAGCACGCCGGTCGGCATCCCGAGGTCGAGCCCGACGCTGTAGGCGTGGCGCGCGCGCGTTCCGGCGCCGGTGCCGACGATCATCTTGTGGCGGTCGAGGTTCGCGACGATCTCGTCGATCAGCGGAAAGACTGCGGCGCGGCCGCGGTCGATGAAGCTCTGCCCGCCGACCTTCACGACGTTCGCCTCCGGCAACAGCCGCACCGGTCGCGTGCGCGCGGTTTGCTCCATGAGCTGCTCGTCGGTGAGCGAACCGGAGATCATCGCGTCACCGAGACCGGTCAAAAGATCGCTCGTCACGTCATGTCACCCATCGTGAGCGGTGTTTGTCGCACCGGCAGCGCGACGCCTTCGAGCACGTATCGTTCTTCCGCGTCGTGCTGCGCCTCGAGCGAGCCGAAGCGCGCCGCGGCCCACTCCGCGAGTTCCGCGAGAACGGCCGCTTTGGTTTCGTCCGGCGGCTCGATCCCGCCGAGGCCGGGCTTTGCGCGCCAGTCCTCGAGCACGCGCGCCGCAGTGCTGCGCGCGGACCAGCTTGCGGCGACGACCGGGCCGAGCGGCGTCGCGCCGCGCGCGCGGAACGCGTCGAGGATGCGGCGCTGCCGGCGCTCGCCGTCGCGCGGCGCGAAACCGCGCGCAGCAAGCCGCGCGCGCATCTCGCGTCGCAAGCCGCCGCGGAGCCCATGCTGGTCGCGTTCCACCCGGCCGAGGACGAACGTCGCGCCGGCCGGGCGCGCGACGCGCAGCGTCTCGGCGACGACGTGCTCTAGATCGAAGAGGTGAACGGCGCGGGAGCTGAACACGCCGCGCACGCTCGCGCTCGCCACCGGCCACGTTACGTTGACGTCCGCTTGAATCAACTCGATCGGCGCACCGCCCGCCGGTCGGCGGCGCTCGAACTCCGCCAGCATCGGCGCCGAATCGTCGAGCCCGACGTACCGCACGCCGAGCGCGGGAAAGCACGCGCCGAGCTGCCCGGTCCCCGCGCCGAGCTCGAGCAAGACGTCACCCGGCGCGAGCCTCGTCAGCCCGGCGAGCGCGCGGACGATCTCCGCGCGCCGTTCGGGCGGGATCCCGGAGCGTTCGTCGTAGCTCGCGGCCGCGCGATCGAATCTGCTCATGGTTCGGCCGGCGGACGGAGACGCCCGCGCGGTGCCGCGCGGACGTCCCCAGCCATAAGGCTCAGTGATGCGTCTTCATCGTCATCGGCGGCGGCGCGGCACCGGCGTAGACCTCGACGAGCTGCATCATCCCCAGGTCTTCGTGGATGAGGATGTGACAGTGCAGCACGTACTGACCGGTGAAGTCGACGAACCGGCTGCGCATCCGGAACCACCCGTCGATCCGCTCGCCGGTGCAGGTTTGGACCGTAGCTCCGGCCGGCGTGCAGCTCGCCTTATAGCGCGCGAGCGCCGTCGCGTCGCAGCCTTTGGTCTTGTCGCACGTGAAGGCGGGCGGGGTCGCAGCGGTCGGGATCGGGAAGGTGTCCCACCAGACGAAACGCGCCTCCGCCCCGTATCCCGATTGGGGAGCGAACTCGTGGCACGGCTTGTATCCCGGCAGCCGGGGATCGAACGTCTTCGGGTCCGCCGGGTTGATGGGACAATTCGGGTTCGGGAAGTTAGGCTCGAAGAGCTCGGTGATTTGGAACGGGTTGATGTGGATGTGGAACGGATGCGATTTGTCGGTCGCATCGTTCATCACCACCCACTCCTCGCTTTGGCCGACCTTGATCTCCTGGTCGACGTGGCCGTCTTCGAACGACTTGTTGTTGATCGTCGTGTTACCGCGTCCGAACACCAGGAACCGGCAGGGCGGCGTTTTCCGTGTCGGATTCTGCGGGTCCATGCACGTCTTGACGTCGTTGTCGGTGATGTCGTCGAGGAAATGCGGGAAGGTCGGGAAGTCCGCCCGGTCGATGAACGCCATGTCGACCGGTGGACCGCCGACGTTCACCGTCAGCAAGGTGGTCGGGGGCTCCGGCTGGCCGCCCCCACCCTTCGCCACGCGGCCGATGTTCTTCACGATGCAGACCGCATACGTCCCCGTCTGCATCGGCGCTTTCAGCAGCACGTCGGCGCGGTTCGCCGCCGCGAGGTTGAACTTGGCGCCGAGCTTCCCGACCCGGTCGTAGTTCAGGACGTGGAACTGCACGCCGTCTTGCGCGATCTGCCGCCATCCCGGCCCTGCGGTGCTCGGCGGCGTGCTGGTCGTGCAGGCCGTCGTGCCGGCGGCGTTGCGGGCGCCGAAGTGATCGAACTGCACCGCGTCGCGGAACGCCCCGTTGATGACGCGCCAGAGCTGCACTTCGCCCGGCCGCATCGTGACCGTCGGTTCGAGCCGCCCGTTCACCGAAAGCCGCGGACGCGACGCACCGGGCCCGCCCGCCGCGATGCTGGGGTTCGTGGCGTTGAACGGCACGGTGGAGAGCTGCTGGATCATCAGAACCTGCTCGTGCGGCAACGGCGGCGCGCCGAACTTCGGGCCTCCGTAGTACGCGGTGCGGTACCGGTTGTAGAACCGCTGCAGGTCGCGGTCGTACTTGCCCTGGATGATGAACGCGCCCGTCATTCCGTTCGCGACGTTCAGCGCGGTCGAACCGTGCTTGTGCGCGTGATACCAATGCGTCCCCGGTGCTTGTCCCATCCGGACGACCTTCCCGTGGTACGTCGGCGGATCGCCGTCGGTCGGCAGCCGGAAACAGACCGGCACCGCGCCGACGTGATACTGCGGCCACAACCCGTGGCGAATCTCGCGCTCGTTGGGCGGGCTCAGCTGCATGCCGGGCGGGAGCGCCGGTTTTCCGGGCGAGGGTGTCTGGCCTTGGTACGGCTGCGTGTCGTCGTACTGCTTGAGCCAGCGTTGTTGCAGGCGAGTCCAATTCGACAACGGCAGCAGCGGATGCGTGCGCGCCTGCAGCCAGCCGTTCTCAGGCGGGTTGTTGCTGACTTCGCATTGGTTCTTGTAGAACGAATGAAGCTGTGCGAAGGCGGTCGACTCGCTCGGGATGATGCCGTTGTTCCCGAGCGTGTTGGGGTCCGGCCGCAGCGCCGGCCGAACGAACAGCAGGACGTCGTCGCCGGTCGTGATCGGTGACGTGTGCGTCCCGTGGAAGTGTATGTTCGTCGTGCTCGAGCCGTGCAGGCAATTGGGGAACGTCGCTCCCTGCGCGGTGGAGACGGCGCGCTGGAACGTCGCTTTGTCGCAGGACTCGTCGCCGGACGGAGGCGAGGGCGCACCGCTCGGCAGCGGGGACGCCGGGCTGGGCGGCGCCGTCGGGTTGCGGTCGAGGGAGTACGCGAAATCGTTCTGGTCGAGCTCGTTGAGGAACGTGATCTCGACCAAGTCGCCGGTCCAGACGCGGAACGTCGGACCGGGGATCGGATCGGGGCTACGGGCCGGCCACGGCCACGACGACGCCGTCGGGAGCTTCGTGGCGTCGATCCCCTCGAAGAACCGCAGCGTCGCGTTCGGGTTCGCGCACCGCGGATCGTCGGTGTTGCCCCAGAGCGTCCGCTTGTCGTCGACCACCCGCATGATCGCTTTGAGGATGCCTTGCCCGTGCGACGGGTGGCTCGTGATGACCGGGGCAGAAAGGAGCGGCTTGCCGTAGGTCCCTGCGGGACACGGCACTTCCTTCGCCTGGGCGTGCGTTTGCAGGGTCCCGCCGGCGACGACCAGCGAGGCCGCGATACCGGCGACGACACCGAGGCGAACGATGAATCGAGTCATACACCCCCCACGCCAAGCGCGAGAAAAGCGGTTACGGTTCGGTTGGCAGAGCTCGAGGAGCCGTTGGGTTTACGGGAGATTCGTGATCACGATCGTTCCGGTGGGACGATTCGGCGCCGTGTCGTTCCAGTCGAAGTACGTGAGCGTCCCGACCGACTGCGCGTCGACGATCCACGCCGTGGATGAGGAGTTCGGCGCAATCTGGTTCGGCATGAATTGATTTTGCGCGCCTGCGACGGCCGGCCAGTGCGCTTGCGTGTCGACGTTCTTCCAGATCACTTCGTCGTCGGGAGCGACGGCTGTGTTCGGATTTTTGAGGTTGACCGGAAGCTGAGGCGGGTCGTAGTGATAGCCGGTGCGGCGGCCGCCGTTCAGCGTCGGCTTGATCGTGATCGTATGGCTCTGCGGCACGTCCGAGACCCCCCTCGTCTTCAAAGCGTCAAAGCATACTCCAGCTCTTCCTGGTGGTCGAGCTCGCCGAGGCCGGTGTTACCTTGCCGTCAAGGCGACTCCTGTGCGCCGTTCGATCCGTATTTTTGCGGAGATAAAAAGTCCACGGCGCGGTGAGCGCTCACGGCGGCGACGAGCCCGTCGCGCTGTAGTCGTACAAGTTCGGGACCTGCGTCAGCGGCGAGCCTGCGCGGACGGTTCCGCCGGCGTGCTGCGCCGCGGCGCAGGCGGCGTTGAGCCCCGTCTGGAGCGCACCTTCGGTCCAGCCGCCCGACCACGAGACGCTGTCGCCGGCGAGATAGACGCCGGTGTCGGGCCCGCTGGAGCCGCCGAGCACGCTGAGGAACTGGTAGTATGCGGCTTGGCAGTCCGGCTCCTGACCCGGATAGTTCAGCTTGAACGCGCCGTAGTAGTACGGCGTCGCTTCCCAGTCGACGTTGATGATCCCGGCGTCCCCGCCGACGGGGACGAGCTGCGCCGCGAAGTCCGGATTGATCTGTTCGATGATGGAGACGAAGAGCTGGAACCGCTGCGGCGGCGGGATCGCGAGCAGTTTGCTGGAGTCGTCCTGCCAGGTGTAGCTGATCAGGACGACGCCGTAGTCGACGCCCTGATAGTCCAGACAGTAGATCCCGCGCGGCAGCTCGTCGGTCTGAATCGTCTGCGGCAGGTTCGGGTTGTCGTTCCAGAACTTCGTCGCGGTGCGGATGAACAGCTTCGAGGAGTTCATCAGCGGAAGATCGCGCAGCGCCGAGCGCACGTTTTGCGTCAGGAGGTTCGCGCCGGACGCCGAGGGGAGGGTGAGGCCCATCCCGATCTCCATCGATCGGGTCGTCGTGGCGACGATGAGCGCGTCGACGACCATCTGCGTCGGCGTGCCGGCCAACGTATAGGTCACGACCAACTGAGAACCGCCGGCGTCGATCGCCGTGACCGGCGCGCCGAACAGCACCGAGCCGAGACTTTGGAGCGAGGCCCCGGTGCTCGGCTGCGCCGGCGCGGTAAAAAGATTATCGGTCAGCGAGTTGATGCCGTTCAGCATCAGCTGTTGGTCGACTTCCCAGCCCAGGACCAGCAGTCGCAGCATTTCGAGAAATCCGACTTCGTAGAGCGGCCCGAAACCACCCGAACCCATTCCGAGCGCGCCGAACTGGCTCAGCTGCACGTCGGTCCAGGTCGGAATTCCCTGCGCGAGCGCGGAGTAGAAGCTCACGCCCGCGTAGTCGTTGACATACTGCTGCCAGACCGGGTTCGCGATCAGGTCCGGCGTCCAGTTCTCGTAGATCGGCGCGGTCAGGTTGCCGACGAAGGTGTTGAAGTCGTTGCTCAGGCTGAGAAACGGCTCCGGCGGGTTTTGATTCGCCGGCCACGGATACAGCTGGTTCTGGTAATAGATCTGCGTTGCGACCTTGCCGGGATCGGGGAAGGGGTTCGTCGGCATGTTGAACAGCGTCGACGCGTAATAGTAGAACGTCTCGCTGGCGGTCGGAACGCGCATCGCGCCCATCTCGGCGATCCCGCCGGTGGTAGGATTCTGTGGATCAAACGGCTGCGACCAATTGCGGCCGCCGACGCGTTCCGTCGCTTCGAACACGACGGGGTTGAAACCCGCCCGCAGCAGCTCGTATGCTGCGACCATCCCGGCCGCGCCGGCGCCGACGATTCCGATCGTCGGGCTGCTTCCGGACGGCGCGCTCGCTATCGGCGGGCCCGGCGTCCCAGGTTGGCCGTTGGTGAGGAAGTTGACGAAGTCGTACATCGAGTCAATGTACGGCCAGTAGACCGGGTTCGGCGCCGCTGCCTGGCGCACCCGTCTCCCGTGCGGGGTGAGGTTCGGAACGATCGGCATGGCGAGCCCCCTTCTCGGTATGGTGGGTCGAATCGTCTGCGTTCGCGGTCAGCGATGCGTCATGTGCATCGCCGGCATCTTGACGCGTTCGGGCGGCGGCGGATGGTGCGGATCGCGAACGATCTCCACGTTCGTCATCATCCCGGCGTCCTCATGATCGAGGATGTGACAGTGCAGGACGAACTCGCCGACGTAGCGGTCGTAGCGCGTGCGCAGCGTGATCTCGTAGCCGTTCTCGATAAAGAGCGTGTCGCGGAAGACGTGGTACATCCCGCAGTACTGCTCGGCGAGGCTCTGCGCGTCGCCGCCCACGATCTCGGGCTTGCACGTTCCGTCCGAGTTGAAGATGGAGACCGAGGGGCCTCCGTTCTTGCCCGCCTTCCGCACGTCGATCACCTCGAACGGGTTGATGTGAATGTGGAAGATGTGCGGCTCGCCGCCGGTGAGCGGCTGGACGGCGACCTTCCACTCGTCGGTCGCGCCGAGCTTGAGGATGAACTCTTTCGGCACGACGTTCGGGGCGTACGATCTGCCGTTGACGGTGAAGACCAGCTGCGGCTTCGGCGGCACGACGCCGATGAAGAAGTTCACCCGGCGCTGGCCGTGGTTCGCCGGGAGCGGCAGCCCTTTGCTGAAGGGCGCGAACGGCGTGAGGTCGCCGGTGCTCAGTCCGGGCACGTTCGGATTCGCTTTCTGCAAGCTCCTGTAGACGTACTTCGCCAGCCCTACGCCGACGTTCGTCCCCCCTTGCGTGTGCACGACGGCGAGAAGTTGCGGATCGGACGGCCCTTGGCCGCCGCCGCCACCGGTGTTCACGCGTTCGGAGGCGGGCGCCGTTTGATCGAGGACGCAGTAGTAGCTGTTCGTCTGCGGAAAAACGACCAGGACGTCGCTGCGATAGCCCGGCTGCAGGTAGTTGGAACGGAACAGCGGCGGCGAGGGCGGCATCGAGCTGGTCGGCGCCGGCGTCTCGATCGGCTTCTCGCCGGGCGGGTTGATCTCGCGGATCTGCGTGCGCGTCAACCCGTCGACCGCGATCTCGAACTGCGAGAGCAGCGTCTGCTCATTCGCGACCGCGACGTCGCACAGCCGGCGCACCACCGGGGCTTGCTGGCGGCGCGTCTTGCCGGCGAGCGCGCTCGCGATTGAAGCGTTCGTGAGCGTGCCGAGGCCGAAGGCGTTCGCCGCCAGCGGCCGCATCTTCACGATCTGGAGGTTGATCGTGTCGTGGATCCCGGCGTGGATGAAACGCCAGCGCTGGATCTGCCCGGCGGGAAGCGTGATCGACGGCTGCACCACGCCGTTGATGCTGGTGAAGCGACCGTTCGTGTCCCAGATGGTCGGCGAGAAAAGCTGCAGCTGGAAGTTCTCGACGACGCCGCTCGTCACGACCGGGTACGTTCCACTCGGCGCGGGGCATAGCCAGTGCGCCGAGGCCGGCGGCGGCGTCGGAGTCGCCGTCGGCGGCGCGGCGGCGAGCAGTGCCGCCGGTTTCGGCGGCGCAATCGTCGCGAGCCCGGAATCGGTGATCAGCTTCGTGTACGCGTCGTCGGCGAAGCATCCGTACGCGATTTGCTGGAACACGAAAGCGGTATCGGGGACGCCGCGCAAGATCGTGTCGACGTCGGCGTTCGGCTGCGGGTACCGGCGCGTCCCTTGAACGATCAGCGGACCGGCGAGCGCGCTCGCGACGTCGACCGCGGTCGAGCCGTGCTGGTGGGCGTGGTACCAGAACGTCCCCGCCGGATGATCGGTCGGGATGTCGATCGAGTACTGCTGCGTCGCTTGCGGATCGATGGTGAGCTGAACGTTGTCGCCGGCGCCGTACGGTCCGATCGTCGGCGAGACGTGCAGGCCGTGCGTGTGCAGGTTCGTCGTGTTGAAGCACCCGACGCCCGGTGGCAGATAGTACGGCGGCATGCTCGGCGGAACGCAGCTCGGATCATTCTTCGAGAGGGCGTTGTGCAGCGTGATCCGCACCGTGTCGCCGGGCCGGGCGGTGATCACCGGCGAGGTGAGGCAGCCGTCGTAGTTGCGAAGCGTGAGCTTGTCGTTGCGGCCGGAGGTCGGGTTGTTGATCGTGGAGTCGCTCCGCTGCAGCGTCAGGTTCAGCGCAACGTTGTGCGCCCCGGTGATGCGCTCCGGGCCGGGGTTGCAGCCGCCGCCGGCCTGCGCCAGCAGGAACGGCTTCGGCTCGCCGCGCGGCGAGCCGAAGCTCGGCGCGGCGTGGAACGCCGGAAGTCCCGCCGGCGCTTGGGCGGCCGCCCGCCGAGATTCGGACGAGCCGGCAACGGCGACCCCGAGCGCGACGAACGCGACCGCCACGGCGAAAGCGCCGCGACGAAAAGCGAAAACCGCCCGCGGCGGACGAAAATCATGCGACGACATCGACACCCCTGTCCGTACGAAAACGCAACGACCGCGTTCGGGGGCAGTACAATAGTTCCCTCTCTCAACTCGGTTACCGGCGCGAGGTCGATCACGCCCGCCCGCTTAGAGCGTCAGCGAGCGGACGCTCGCGATCCCGCCGATCGCCCGCAACGCCGCGACCGTCGCGTCGTCGGCCGCGCGGTCGGTCGAGAGGACCATGATGGCGGCGCCGCCGACGGTGTTCCGCGAGACTTGCATCGTGGAGATGTTCACTTGCGCGTTGCCGAGGATCGTTCCGACGCGCCCGATCATCCCGGGGACGTCGGCGTGCTGAGTGATCAGCATCGCGCCGGCCGGATTCGCGTCGATCTCATAGCCGTCGAGCTCGACGATGCGCGGCGAGCCGGCGATCGACGTCCCGGTGATCGACGTCCCGTCGGCGAGCAGCCGCAGCGAAGCGGCGTACGACGAATAGCTCGCGTCGTCACACGCGTCGACGGCGATCCCGAGCTCACGCGCGACGGCGTCCGCGTTCACCACCGAGACGCGCCGCTCGGTCGTCGTCTGCAACAGGCCGCTCAAGAACGCGCGCGCGATCGGCTCGGGCGCCGCGCCGGCGAGCGCGCCGCCGAGGACGAGCGAGAACGCAGGCATCCGCTGCGGCTGCGCGTACTGCGGATAGAAGCGCCCCAGGCGGTAGGCGACCTCGAGAAACGGCAGCACGCGCTCCGCATCGGGGCCTTCCGGAACCGGCGCGTTCACGGCGGCGTTCGCCGGCGCGCCGAGCAGCACGCGCGCGACGTCCTGCGCGAGCTCGGTCGCGATCCGCGCCAGCGCTTCGTGCGTCGAGCCGCCGAGATGCGGCGTCGCCACGACCTTCGGGTGGCGGTGCAGCGCGGCGCCGGTTCCGCCGAGCGGCGGCGGTTCTTCGGCGACGACGTCGAGCGCCGCGCCTGCAAGCACGTTCGCGTCGAGCGCCTCGAGCAGGTCGCGCTCGACGATCACCCCGCCGCGCGCGCAATTGACGAGGTACGCGTGCGGCCGCATCAACCGCAGCTTTACCGCATCGATCATCCCGAGCGTCTGTGCGGTGAGCGGAACGTGCAGCGTGACGACGTCGCTCGCGCGCAGCAGCTCGTCGAGCTCGACCAGCTTCGCGTCGAGCGTGGCGGCGCGCGCGGTTCCGACGAACGGATCGTGCGCGAGGATCGTCATCCCGAACGCCTTCGCGCGCGCCGCGACGTTGCCACCGATCCGCCCGAGCCCGACGATTCCGAGCGTCTTGCCGTACAGCTCGGTGCCGACGAGATGCTTGCGGTCCCAGATTCCCTCACGCAGTTGCTGCACGGCGCGCGGCGTGCGGCGTGCGAGCGAAAGCAACAGCGCGAAGGTCTGCTCGGTGGCGGCGAGCGTGTTCGCGCCGGGCGTGTTCAGCACCAGGATTCCGGCGTCGGTCGCGGCCTCGACGTCGATCGCGTCGACGCCGACCCCGGCGCGCGCGACGACGCAGAGCCGCGGGCCCGCGGCGAGCAGCTCGCGGTCGACGCGCGTCTCCGAGCGGACGATCAGCCCGTCGGCGTCCGCGAGCGCAGCGATCAGCTCCGGGCGGCTCCGCCCGACCTGCGATGCGACCTCGATCCCGGCGGCGCGCAGCACCGCCAGACCGTGCTCGGCGAACGGTTCCGCCACCACCACGCGCTTGCGCGAGAGGCCGCTCTGATCCATCGGGCGTAGTTGCACGCGCTTGCCTCTCCGCCTTCAGAACGCGCTGACGGTCGCGTGCGCGTTCGCCGTTCCGCTGGTCGTGCTGCTCGCCGCGGTGCGGACGTCGGTCGGCTTTTGGGACACCGGCGACCTGCAAACCGTCGCCTGGATCGCGGGGATTCCGTACCCGACCGGCTATCCGGGCTACGTGCTGATCGGCTGGGCGTGGACGCACGCGATCCCGTTCGCGCCGGTGGCGGCGCGGCTGAACGCGCTCTCGGCGGTCGCGGTCGCGAGCGGCGCCGCGACCGTCACCGCGACCGCGCTGCTGTTCGAGGTGCTGCCGGTGCTGGCGATCCTCGGCGGGTGGATCTTCGCGTTCGCGTATCCCGTCTGGCTGCGCGGGACGTACGCCGACGTGCACCCGCTCGGCTTCGCGGTCGCGTTCGCCGCGCTCGCGCTGGTGCTGCGCTGGGCGCTGCGCGCGGAGCCGCGCGCGCTCGCGCCGGCGATCGTGCTCGGCGGCGCCGCGCTCGCGATCGACAACACGACGGTGCTGATGTTGCTCGGCGGCGTCGTCGCGGCGTTCGCGCGCCGCCCGCCGTTTCGCACGACGGTGCGCGCGCTCGCGCTCGCGGCGCTGATCGTGCTGGCGGCGTACGCGTTCTTGCCGCTGCGCAGCGCGTACGTCACCGCGCACCGCGCCGATCCGACGCTCGCGCTCGGCATCCCGCCGGGTCGTCCATTCTTCGACGACCATCATCCGGCGACGTTGGAAGGCTTTCGTTCGCTCGTCGCCGGCACCGAGTGGGGGACGAACCACGCGCTCGCGCGCATCGTCACGCCCGAAGCGGTGCGCGCGGCGCTCGACCGCTACGGCGCGGAGGTGTCGTCCGACTTGCCGCAAGGGTTGCCGATCGTCGCGCTGTTCGGGCTCGCCTTCGTGGTCGCGCGCGCACCGCTCGCAGGGATCGGGCTGGTGATCGCGGGGATCGTTCCGGCATTGTTCGGCGCGTCGTATCCGGCCGAAGCCGATCCCGAGCGCTACGTCCTCGCGCTGTACGCGCTCGCCGCGCTCGGCGTCGCGGTCGCGGCGGATCGTACCGTGCGCGCGTTCGGGCGGTTGCAGCTCGAGCCGGCGCTGGCCGTCGCGTCGGTGCTGCTCGCGCTGGCGATCGTGCACGATCTCGCGCACGGCCGCGAGCTGTTCGCGTTGCGCGGTGACGCCGCCGGCGCCGAGCTCGGCGCGCGCGTCGCGGCGGGGACGCGCGACGGCGCGGTCATCGTCGCGTCGTGGGACTGGGCGACCCCGCTCGGGTACGCCGCGTACGTCGACCGTTCGCTGGGGAAGCGCATCGTCGTCTGCGCGTTGCCGAGCGACCATCTCGACGACTACGCGCGCTGGGCGCGCGAGCGCCAAGTGACGATCGTCTCCGACGGCGATCCGAGCTTGCCCGGCTATCGCACGCGCCGCCTCACCGGCGGCTCGCCGCAAGTGTACGAGATCCTGCCGCCGTGAACGCCGTTCTGGCGGGATTGCTGGGCGCGATCGTCGCGCTCGCGGTCGCACACGGGCGCCATACGCCGTACGACAACTACGTCTTGCTCGCGTACTCGGTGTGGTTCGACCGCCACTTGTGGATCGATCCGCTGTGGCCGGGTCCGCAGATCGACGCGGTGCTCTTCGACGGCCACCGCTACATCGTGAACGATCCGGTGCCGGCGATCTTGATCTTGCCGCTCGTCGCGCTGGTCGGGGCGAACGCGAACCAGACGCTGCTCGCGTGCCTGCTGTGCGGGGTCGCGGTCGGCGCCGCGTACGCGCTGCTGCAGCGGATCGGTTTGAATACGGCGCGCACGATCTGGCTCATCGTGTTCTTGCTGCTCGGCACCGATCTGCTGTGGTGCTCGATGCTCGGCGACGTGTGGTTCGTCGCGCAGACGTCGGCGGTCGCCTTCGTCCTGCTCGCGCTGTGCGAGTTGGCCGGAAAGCGGCGCGGCTGGCTGGTCGCGCTGTGGATGGCGCTCGCGCTCGGCTCGCGGTTCACGCTGGTGATGGCGCTGCCGGTGATGCTGTGGTGGACGTGGGACGGGTTTCTCGAGCGCGACCGCCGGCCGTCCGGCGAGCGGCTGCGGCCGGCGCTCGCGTTCGTCGCGACGCTGGTCCCGTTCTTCGTGCTCTGGATCGCCTACAACGAGGCGCGCTGGCACGTGCCGTGGGACGCCGGGCACACGATCTTCTTTCACCAAGATCCGTACATGGGATCGCCGACCGGCTCGCCGTTCGGGCTCGCCAACCTGAAGATGGAGCTCTTCTCGTTCTTCGTCGTGCCGCCGGAGCGGCACGCGACGTTCCCGTACCTCGAGCCGCTCGCGTTCGGAACGGCGCTGTGGTTCACCAGCCCGGCGCTGCTGTTCGCGTTTCTCGCGCGCGAGCCGAAGCGGCTGGTGGTCGCGCTGTGGGCCGCGACGCTGCTGGTGGCCGCTCCCTCGCTTCTGTACTATGCGAACGGCGGCTCGCAGTTCGGGATGCGGCACGCGCTGGACTTCGAGCCGTTTCTGCTGGTTCTGATGGGACTTGCGGCCCGCTCGGGATTGGGGGTATGGTGGCGCGCCGCGCAGGGATTGATCGCATGGAGCGCGCTCGCCGGCGCCTGGGGCTGCTGGTATTGGAACGCGATCTCGCGCAGCGGGATGCTGTGATCCGGGTCAGCCGTCCGGCCGCGCGCGGTACGTCCTTCCGCTTCCTGGGTAGACAGAAGGCCGTCAATCACCCGGAGGCAGACAGCAGTGGAAGAACACAACATCTCGGTCGACCGCGAAAACGGGGGGTCGCTCGCGACCTTCAGCTTGGTCGCCGTCATCGTGGTCGTCGCGCTGATCGCGCTCTTCGTGTGGCAGCCTTGGAACTCCAGCACGACGACCCGCACCAACGGCACGACCACCACGACGACGCAGGGCGGCACGAACTCCGGCACGTCGGGTTCGTCGACGACCACCACCACCAATGGAGGAGGCACGCAGTAATGGATCGCCGTGACGACCGGGTCGAAACGATCAAAGAAGACACGCACGACGCGCTGGACGAGGTCAAACACCGCGTCGAGGCCGGCGGCGAGCGGGTGAAGCGCGCCGTCGAAGGCGACCAGATGCCGCTCGGCGAGCGCGTCGCCTCGAACGTGAAGGAAGCGGGCCACGACATAAAGGCGGACTACGACCGCGCGAAGCGCGACGCGCGCGACGGTGACGCGTAGTCTAACGGCCATCTGAAGAAAACGGCCGACCCGCTCGCCGAGTACGCGCGCAAGCGCGACTTCTCGGCGACGCCGGAACCCAGCGGAAAAAAACCGAAGCGGGCTTCTACCAAGAAGCTCCGCTTCGTCGTGCAGGAGCACCGCGCGACGCGGCTGCACTGGGATTTCCGGCTCGAGGTCGACGGCGTGATGCCGTCGTGGGCGGTCACCCGCGGCCCGACGCTGGTCGCCGGCGAGAAGCGGCTCGCGATGATGACCGAGGACCACCCGCTCGACTACCGCACCTTCGAGGGCGTCATTCCGGAAGGCAACTACGGCGCCGGCGAGGTGATCGTGTGGGACGAGGGCTTCTACGCGCTCGCCGAAGGGGACGACCCGCGCGCGCAGATCACCAAGGGCAAGCTGAAGATCGTCCTCGCCGGCACGAAGCTCAAAGGGCTCTTCACGCTGGTGCGGATGAAGCCGCGCGAAGGCGAGCGCGGCGACCCGTGGCTCTTCTTCAAGGACCACGACGAGTACGAAGACCCGAACTGGAAGGTCGAAGACCATCCCGAAAGCGTCAAGACGGGGAAGACGCTCGCCGAGCTGCAGCGCGCGCGCAAGGACGCGCCGATCTGGAAGAGCAACCGCGCCGCCTCGCCCGACGGCACCGCGGTGAAGCGCGCCGCGCGCGCGCGCGTCAAAGCCGATCCGCTGCCGCGCGACGTCAAGCCGATGCTCGCGACGCTGGTCGACGCGCCGTTCGACGACGACCGCTGGCTGTTCGAGCTGAAGTGGGACGGTTACCGCGCGGTCGCCGTCGTCGAGAAGGACGCGGTCACGCTCACGTCGCGCAAGGGCAACGACCTGCTGCACCAATTTCCCGAGATGAAGGAGCTGGTGCGCGCGTTCCGCTCGATCCCGGTCGTCGTCGACGGCGAGCTGTGCGTGCTCGACGAGCGCGGCCGCCCGAGCTTTCAGGCGCTGCAGTCGCGGCTCAAACCGGAGCTGCGCGGGATGAAGCGCCGCACGCCCTCGCCGGTGACCTTCGTCGTCTTCGATCTGATCTACGCCGACGGGCGCGACCTGCGCGAGCGGCCGCTCGAAGAGCGCAAGCGGCTGCTGGAGTCGATCGTCGTCGAGGAGCGGGGCGTGCTGTACTCCAAGCACTTCGCCGGCAAGGGGAACGACCTGTACGCGCTCGCCGTGCGCAACGAACTCGAGGGGATCGTCGGCAAGGTGCGCACGTCGCCGTACCGCTCCGGCGTGCGGTCGCGCGAGTGGGTGAAGATCAAGGCGAAGCGGCGCCAGGAGCTGGTGATCGGCGGCTGGACCGAGCCGCGCGGGAGCCGCAAGGGCTTCGGCTCGCTGCTCGTCGGCTACTACGAAAAGGACGCGCTGGTCTACGCGGGCCACGTCGGTACCGGCTTCGACGAGAAGCTCCTGCGCGATCTGATGGCGAAGCTCAAGCCGCTCGAGCGCAAGTCCTCGCCGTTCAGCGACACGCCGAAGACGAACACGCCGGCGCACTGGGTGAAGCCTGACCTCGTCGCCGAAGTCGAGTTCGCCGAGTGGACGCGTGAAGGCATCCTGCGCCAGCCGGTCTTCCTCGGCTTGCGCATCGACAAAGACCCGAAGAACGTCGTGCGCGAGCGGGAAGAGCACGCCGACCCGAACGCGTAGTGGCGGCGAAAAAATCGGAGACCGCCGTCGCGGTCGGCGGCCGTCAGGTCAAGCTGACGAACCAGGACAAGATTCTCTTTTCGCGCGACGGCTACACCAAGGGCGATCTGGTCGCGTACTACCGCGCGGTCGCGCCGTTCATCTTGCCGTACCTGCGCGACAACCCGCTGACGATGGAGCGCTTCCCCGACGGCATCGCGGTCCCGCGCGGGATCTGGGAGAAGCAGATGCCGCGCTACACTCCGGATTGGGTGGAGCGGGTGACGATCAAACCGTCGACCGGGGAGCCGCGCGAGGTGACGTACGTCGTGTGCAACGACGAAGCGACGCTGGTGTGGGTCGCCAACCTGGCCGCGGTCACGCTGCACATCTGGTACTCGCGGGTGCGCTCGCTCGACACGCCGGACGTGATCCTGCTCGACCTCGACCCCGGCGAGGGCTGTCCGCTGGCGCGGCTGGCGAAGGTCGCGCTGGCCTTCCGCGAGGAGCTCGGCAACGTCGGGATCGTCCCGGCGGTGAAGACGACCGGCGGGATGGGACTCCACGTCGTCATCCCGCTTAAGCCGAAGTACGACTACGAGGTGGCCAAGGCGTTTGCCGAGCTGGTCGCCCGCCGCGTCCACACCGTGCTGCCGCAGGACACGACGCTGGAGCGGACGATCTCGCGCCGGCCCGAGGACCTCGTCTACTTGGATTGGGTTCAAGTAGGCAAGGGGAAAACGTACGTCGCGCCGTTCACCGTGCGGGCGCGGGACGGGGCGCCGGTGTCGATGCCGCTGGAATGGCGGGAGGTCGAGGCGATGCGCCGCAAGCGCGCCCCCGAGACGACCCGCGAGATGCGGCGGTGGACGCTCGCGAACGTGCCCAAGCTCGTCGCGAAGGACGGCGACCCGTGGCGGCGCGAGGGATGGAAGCCGCAGTCGCTCGAAAGCGCCCTGTCACGCGCTCGCTCGCTTTGGGAGTAGTCGGAGAAATAACGTCATGGCAGCACATGCGATCTGGTCCGGCGCGATCAACTTCGGACTCGTCACGATCCCGGTGAAGCTCTTCACGGCCGTTCGGACGAACGACCTGCGCTTCAACTTCTTGCACAAGAAGGACGACGGCCGCATCTACAACGAGCGGCACTGCACCGTCTGCGGCGAGAAGGTCGAGTACGCCGACCTCGTGCGCGGCTACGAGTACGAGAAGGGCCGCTACGTGACCGTCACCGACGACGATTTGAAAGCGGTCCGGCCCGAGGCGACGCAGTCGGTCCAGATCGTCGAGTTCGTCGAGCTCGACCAGATCAACCCGATGTACTTCGACACGCCGTACTACCTGGAGCCCGAGAAGAAGGGCCGCCACGCCTATGCGCTGCTGCGCGACGCGCTGATCGAGTCGAAGAAGGTCGCGATCGCGCGGGTGGTGATCCGCTCGCGCGAGCACATCGCCGCGGTGAAACCCAACGGCGAGGCGCTGGTGCTGGAGCTGATGCACTTCGAGGACGAGCTGGTCGATCAGAGCGGCTTCGACTTCCCGGCGCTGAGCGAGAAGGTCGCCGAGGGCGAGCGCAAGATCGCGAAGATGCTGATCGACACGATGAGCGCCGAGGAGTTCAAGCCCGAGGAGTTCCACGACAAGTACAAGGAAGACGTCCTGGCGATGATCGAGTCGCGCGCCAACGGCGAAGAGATCGAAGCGCCGGAGATCCGCAAGCCGCAGGCCACGAACGTCGTCAACCTGATGGACGTCCTGCAGCGCTCGCTCGAGCAGTCCAAAGAGCGCCGCAAAAAAGGCGCCGGCGCCGACGACGAAGAGGAAGAAGCGAAGCCCGCCAAGCGCGCGACCGCCGCGTCGAAAAAGAAGACCAGTGCGGCCAAGCCGAAGCGCAAGAAGACTGCGGCCTGAAGCTGTAGCCTAAGCGAAGAAGCTCAGCGCCGCGGCGGCGGCGGTTCGGCGAAGCGGAACTGCCGCCGGACCGTCGGACAGCGCGTGCTCGTGGTGCGCGTGCCGTTTGCGGCGAAGCAGATCGTGGCGTTCATGCCGGGACAGCCCTTTGAGGCGAAGCAGGCCGGCGGCGCGGCCGCGAAGGGCGGCGGCTTCGCCGCGCCCGGGTGCCGCGGCGCCCCATGGCCGCACGCTGCAATTACGGTGCCGAGGGCCGCGGCAAGAATCACGAACCGAATCGGGCCGGCCATATCGGTAGGTCGCGCGGGGGCGGCGTGAGGTTCATTTCGCGTCGTCGGCCGGCGACGAGCCCGCGTCGATGATGCGGTCGAAGTCGAGCTGCAAGCCGGGCGGAGGGTTGCCGAACTCTTCGACCCGGCGGGATTCCGGATCGATGACGACGGCGTAGACGGCGCCTTGCTGCCAGTAGCGTTCGGTCTTTCGGCGCTGCGCGGCGTACGAATCGTAGTACGAAACGATCTCCACGACGACGTCCGGAATGACCTCCGGGTACTTCTTCCGCTGCTCGGCGCTGAGCGCGAACCAGCGTTCGAACGAGATCCACGACGCGTCGGGCGCGCGCACCGCCTTGTCGGGCAGCGTGATGCCGCCGTCCGATGACGCCGCCAGACCACGGCCCTGTCCCCATTCGTGCAACTGTCGCGACGCCTCGAACGCGCGAACAGCGTTACGAAACGACGTCGGGCTCACGCTGAGCGATCCGTCCGGCTCGCGTTCGATGTGCCAGCCGGGGTTGTCGGCGCTCAGCCGGAGCAGCTCGTCGTCGTCGAGAGGTCGGGCGGGAACGATCATATCTCTTTTCCACGCCAGTCTATCACGCCGGTTCTCCGCGCGACTAGTGTCCGCTCAACGTGCCGTGCTTTAACCGGCTTTGCTCATGCAAATCCGGCTAACGCAATCGGAATAATGCAGCGGCCCTAGCCGTCATGGTTCGCCGGCGTGATAGACCGGCGGTGAAATATCGCGACGTGCGGCTTCGGCTTCGGAACGAGGGCTTTCGCCTCGTTGCGGTGCGCGGCAGCCATCAGCAATGGGTACATCCGACGAACGGGCACAAGGTGACGGTTCCGGGCTCGGATAACGACGACGTCCCGATCGGTACGTTGCGAAGCATCTATCGCCAAGCCGGGTGGCTTTGGCGGAAAGGGCAACGATGAAAGTTTGTGTCATCTACGAGCGCTCGAAGACCGGCTGGTCCGCGTACCCACCCGGTCTGCCCGGTGTCGGCGCCGTCGGTCAGAGTATCGCCGAAGTACGGAAGGACGTCGAACGCGCGATCGAGATGCACATCGCAGACATGACGGTTGACGAGCTCGTCGAGCACGACACGCCGGGCGAGTTCGCGGAGCTCCTCGACGTGGGTCCCCCAATTCCCGACGAGGCCCATCGCGAGCTGCTGCGGCGCAACGGGATCGCGGTTTAGCGTCAGACTCCGAGGTGTGCGATCAGCCAGGCGCGGCGGTCGTCGTGGGCGGTGACGTCGTCGAGGGCGTGGTCGAGGCGGTAGGCTTTGAAGGTGCGGTCGCGGTTCGGCGTCGCGTTGCGCAGCGCGATGCCGGTCGCTTGCGAGACGTACTCGTCGTTCTGGCCGAACTGCAACAGCGTCGCCTTCTGCTTGCCCTGCGCGAGCCAGCCGGGGAGGTCGAGCGCGCTCATCTGCGCGACGTACGCGGCCGGATCGGCGGGCTGCTTCCCGAGCAGGTACCATTCCCAGTACGACAGCGTCGGCGTCATCAGCACCGCGTACTGCGGGCGCGCGTCGACCGCTAACAGCAGCGCGCCGTCCATCGCGCCGAAGTCGTGTCCGACGTACGCGACGCGCGTCTTGTCGACGCCGGGAATCGCGGTCAAACAGTCGAGCGCGCGGCGCAGCGAGATCACCTGCGCAATGGTGCCGGCGTAGTCGTTCTCGGGCGCGCGCAGGGTGGTGAACCAGTCCTTCTGCGACCACGGCATGTCGACCAGCAGCGAGACGACGCCGTGCTTCGCCAGCTCCTGGGCGTCGCTCAGAAACTCGGTGTGGTTCGTCGTCGCCGGCTCACCGAGCCAATGCACCCACAGCACCGCGGGCGCGTTCTTCACCGCGCCCGCCGGTGCGACGATCACCCCGTTCGTCGGCTTCTCGCCCGGGCCGTTGACCAACAGCGTCACCCCGGCGTGCTCGCTGAACTGCGGCCGAAAGCAGATCGTCGATCCGGCCTTGTAGTCGAACAGCTTGTCCTGAGCTTCTCGAACGGACGGCGCGCCGGCCGCGGGCGCGGCGGAGGCCGGTGCTGCGGCCAGCAGCGCGAGCGCAGCGAACGAAACGGCGAGAGAACGCATCACGCGGTACCCTCGCGGCGTCACGCGTGCGATTTCCTGCGCCGCGCGCCGTCCGGCGTCAGTTTGCCGTCAGTCTCACTCCGCGGCCATGGCGGAAGCCGCCGGACCCGCGCCCGGCGCGCGCTGCCACTTCAGCAGCAGCACCAGCGGCACCGAGAGCACGAACACGATCGAGCACAGCCGCAGCACCATGTCGTACGAGATCACCGTCGCGTTCAGCAGCACCATGTTGTACAGCTGCGCGGCGGTGCCGTGAAGGTCTTGCAGAAAGCGCGTGTCGGCCGGGTTCGCCGCGGTCACGCCCGAGGCAAGCCCGGCGTACGCGTTGTCGGCGTAGCGCGTCTGCAGGAACTGCAGGATCGCGATGCCGAGCGAGCCTCCGAGCTGGCGGACGAGCGTGTAGATTCCGGTCGCGTTCGCCATCCGCTCGCGCGAGATCTCGCCGAGCGAGGCGGTCGTCAGCGGCACGAACAGAAAGCCGAGCGCGAAGCCTTGCATGGCGCGCGGCCAGAAGACGTCCCAGTAGCCCGACTGCTGGTTGATCCCGCCCATCCACCACGTGCTCGCCGCGAACAGCAGCAGCCCGAAGGCGATGATCGCGCGCCCGTCGATCCTCGCGACCAGCCGGGAGGCGATCGGCATGCTGACCGCCGTCGCGATCGCGCCCGGGAGCAGCGCGAACCCGGTCTCGGTCGCGGTGAAGCCGAGCACGCTCTGCAGAAACAGCGGGATCACCAGCGAGGTTCCGAACAGCCCGAAGCCGCTGACGACGCCGATCAGGCAGCCGGCGCTGAACGCGCGCGAGGTGAAGACGCGCAGATCGACCAGCGGCCGCCGGTCGCGCAATTCTTTGACGCAGAAGATCGCCAGCGAGACCACCGCCACGACCGCCAGCACGTCGATCGTCGAGGAGCTGAACCAGTCCTCGCGCTGACCGCGCTCGAGGACGTACTGCAGCGAGGCGAGCCCCGCGGTGAGCAGGCCGAGCCCGGTGAAGTCGATCGGCGAGCGGTCGCGCTTGAGGTACACCGGATCGCGAATGTACGCCAGCGTCATCAGGAACGCGACGATCCCGATCGGGATGTTGATATAGAAAATTAAGGGCCAAGAGTAGTTGTCGACGATGATCCCGCCGAGCGTCGGGCCGATTGCCGGCCCGACCATCGCACCCAAGCCGAAGATCGCCATCGCGCCGGCGCGCTTCTCCGGCGGGTACGACTCGAACAGGATCGCTTGCGCAGTCGGCTGCAGCGCGCCGCCGCCGAAGCCTTGGATCACGCGGTAGAAGACGAGCTGCCACACGTTCGTCGCGGTCCCGCACAGGAACGAGGAGACGGTGAAGATCACGATGCACGCGGCGTAGAAGTTGCGCCGCCCGAAGCGCGCCGTCAGCCAGCCGTTGAGCGGCATGACGATCACGTTCGCGAGGATGTAGCCGGTCGCGACCCAGCCGATCTCGTCGACCGAGGAGCCCAGGTTGCCGGCCATGTCGTTCAGCGCGACGTTCACGATCGACGCGTCGATGATCGCCATGATGAGACCGAGCATGACGGTCAGCGTGATCATCCCCAGCGGCGGGTTGGCCTTGCGCTCGGCCTTCCGCTCGGCGGCGGTCATCGCGGACGGGGGCGTCGCCAGCGAGGCGCTCACGACGCGCCTGCGGCGCGCCGCCGCCGGGACTCGGAGAAACGACCGCGCGAAGGCACCTCTGGTGCATACCCGTACGCGGTTGGCCCGGATGCAGCGGTCGCGCGAGCGAGGCGGTCCGGGAACCGGGCGTCCGCCCGCCGCTGCGCGAAGCGAGGGCGGATGACGACCACGACCGCGCCCGCCTCGGCCCTGCTCGACCGCCTGCGGTCGTTCATGGAGTCGGACGTCTACCCGAACGAGCACGTCTACGAGGAACAGCTGCGCAGCGGGCCGACGCCGTGGATGCAGCCGCCGGTCATGGACGAGTTGCAGGCGAAAGCGCGCGCGCTGGGCCTGTGGAACTTGTTCTTGCCCGAACCGGAATGGGGCGCGGGGCTCACCAACCGCGAGTACGCGCCGCTGTGCGAGATCATGGGCCGCTCGCACATCGCGCCGGAAGTCTTCAACTGCAGCGCGCCCGACACCGGAAACATGGAAGTCTTCGCGCGCTACGGCAGCGACGCGCACAAGGAGCGCTGGCTCAAGCCGCTGCTGAACGCCGAGATTCGCTCCGGTTTCTCGATGACCGAGCCGGCCGTCGCCTCGTCGGACGCGACGAACATCAGCGCCGAGATCCTGCGCGACGGCGACGAGTACGTGATCAACGGCCGCAAGTGGTGGACCTCGGGCGCCGGCCATCCGCGCTGCAAAGTCTTGATCTTCATGGGCCGTTCGGATCCGCACGCGCCGCCACACCGGCAGCACACGATGACCGTCGTCCCGCTCGACGCGCCCGGCGTGAAGGTGCTGCGCACGCTCTCGGTGTTCGGCTACGACCACGCGCCGCACGGGCACGCCGAGATCGACTTCGAGAACGTGCGCATTCCCGCCGCCGACGTGCTGGTCGGCGAAGGCTACGGCTTCGAGATCGCGCAAGGCCGGCTCGGTCCCGGCCGCATCCACCACTGCATGCGCGCGATCGGGCTCGCCGAGCGCGCGCTTGAAGCGCTGGTGAAGCGCGTCAAGGAGCGCACCGCGTTCGGCCGGCCGCTCGCAGAGCAAGGCGTGATCATGCAGTGGATAGCCGAGTCACGGATCGAGATCGATCAGACCCGGCTGCTGGTCTACGACGCCGCCGAGAAGCTGGACGCACACGGCAACAAGGTCGCGCGCAACGAGCTCGCGATGGTGAAGGTCGCGGCGGCGAACATGGCGTGCCGCGTCGTCGACCGCGCGATTCAGGCCTTCGGCGCGCGCGGCGTCAGCCCCGACGAAGAGCTCGCCGCGATGTACGCGCACGCGCGCACGCTGCGGCTCGTCGACGGCCCCGACGAAGTCCACCTGCGCTCGATCGCCAAGCACGAGCTGCAAAAGCCGAGCCGGTGAGCCGGCCCGATCCGCTCGACGAGCTGGGCCTGTCGCTACGGCGCGGCGCGGCGGAGCTGCACGTCGTGCGCCACGCCGACGCGGTTCCGGAGTCGGACGAGGCGTTCACGATCTACGACGACTACGAAGCGCACCCGCTCAGCGCACGCGGCCGCGCGCAGGCCGCCGCGGTCGCGCAGCGCTTCACCGCGCTCGACGTGATCGCGGTCTACTCGAGCCCGGTCCGGCGCGCGCGCGAGACCGCCGAGGCGATCGCCGAAGTCACCGGCGTCGCGGTGCGCGAGGAGCCCGGGGTGCGCGAGATCGCGATCGGCCCGGTCGACGACGAGCTGAAACTGCGCGAGCGGCTGGCGTGGCTGGCGATGGTCGCGATGCGCGACGGCTCGTGGGAAGGTATCCCCGGCACCGAGACGTCGACCGCGGTGCGGACGCGCGTGCTCGGCGCGCTCGACGCGATCGCGGTGCGCCATCCCGGCGAGCGGGTCGCCGTCGTCTCGCACGCCGGCGCGATCAACGCCGCGCTCGGCGCGATCGCCTCCAGCGATCATGACTTTCTGTTCCCGCTGGCGAACGCGTCGGTCTCCGTCGTGCGCATCGGCAACAACCGGCGCCTGCTGATGAGCGCGAACGAGACGGCGCACCTGGCGGCGATTCCCTCGCGGAGCGCGCGATGAGCGCGCAGCCGTTCGACGATCCCGAGACGATCGAGGTTCGGCCCGAAGAGCAGCTCGACACGACGCGGCTCGAGCCGTACCTGCGCGAGCAGCTCGAGGGCGCGGACGGACCGCTGGCGATCCGGCAGTTCGGCGGCGGCCATGCGAACCTGACGTACTTGGTGCGGTTCGGCGCGCGCGAGTGGGTGCTGCGCCGCCCGCCGCTCGGCCCCCTCGCGCGCGGCGCGCACGACATGCGGCGCGAGCACCGCGTCCTCTCGACGTTGTACCAGGGCTACCCGCTCGCGCCGCGCAGCTTTCTGCTGTGCACGGATCACACCATCATCGGGGCGGACTTCTTCGTGATGGAGCGGCGCCACGGCATCGGCTTGCGGCAGACGATTCCCGAGCCGTGGGCGCACCAGCCCGAGGTGCTGCGCGGGATCGGCGAGACGCTGATCGACGATCTCGCCGCGCTGCACGCGGTCGACGCGGCGAGCGTGGGCCTCGGCGATCTCGGCAAGCCCGAAGGCTACGTCGAGCGCCAGCTCAACGGCTGGATCGAGCGCTGGTACAACGCGCTGACCCCCGACGTCGGCCCGGCCGAACCGTTCACCGGCTGGCTGCGGCAGACGATGCCGCCCGAGCGGCGCACGGTGATCCTGCACAACGACTACAAGCTCGACAACACGCTGCGCGACGCGCACGACCCGCGCCGCACCGTCGCCGTCCTCGACTGGGACATGTGCACGCGCGGCGAGCCGCTGATGGATCTCGGCTACCTGCTCGGCCTGTGGGCGCAGAAAGAGGACGCGGGCTGGCTGCACGGCCGCATGCCGACCTGGCTGGACGGCTTCCCGACCCGCCGCGAAGCCGCCGACCGCTACGCGCGCAAGAGCGGCTTCGACGTCGGCGACCTGCACTGGTACGTCGTCTTCAGCGTCTTTCGCTACGCGGTGATCCTGCAGCAGATCTACATCCGCTACGTCCGCGGCCAGACCCACGACGAGCGCTTCAAAGACTTCGGCCCCGCGGTGAACCAGCTCACCCAGCGCGGCCTCGACCTCATCGAAAGCGGCGACCTTTAGCGCCGACGTCATGTTCCGTGCGGCACTATCGTTGAACGAATCGTCGTCATCCTGAGCCTGTCGAAGGACGCAAGGAGGGCACCGCGCGTGTCGTCGCGGTGCCCTCCTGCAGCGATCGGGGCGGAACCCTTTTAGGACCCGATCACCGCATTCAACGCGTCGACGTCGACGCTGCCCAGCCCGGTGGTGTAGTCGTAGTTCGGCGTTGCGGTGAACGCACCGTTCGAGCCGCTGATCACGTCGTGGAACGGCCCGACGCTGATCGTCGGCGGCGGCCCGACGTACTTGTTGCCGGGGTTGCTGACCGCAAACGCGTGGTAGAGCGCCGGCGCTGCGAAGCCGACGTTCGAATGCTGCTGCAGCATGCGCGCCCACATTCCCGCGGCGAGCGGCGAGGCCAGGCTCGTGCCGCCGATCACGGTCCAGCCCTGATCGGCGAGATAGATGATCATCCCGGTCTGGATGTCGGCGTCCATCGCGACGTCGGGGAGACCGCGGAAGGTGAGGCCGACCGGCGTCGAGCTGGCGGGCTGCACGCCGTTCTGCCAGTATGGCGAGTACTCGAACTGGCTCACCCCGCCGCCGCCCGCGTTCCATGCCGACTCGCCTTGATAGCTACCGTCGACCTGCGACCACAGCGTGGTGCCGCCGACCGCAACCACGTACGGCGAGGCCGCGGGATATTCCATCAGCGGCGCGCCGCCCGGAACGCCGTTGGGATTGCCTACCGAGCAGAAGGATCCCGTGTCGCCGGTCGAGGCGAACATCGTCTGCCCTTGCGCGGCGCCTTCCAACAGGACTTCGTCGTCGATCAGCATCGCGCCGTCGACGTACTGGTAGACTTCGCAGCCGCCGAACGAGGAGTTGCCGATCGGCGCGAGGTCGTCGGTGACCCAGTGGTTGTACATCAGCGCGATGTCGGAGTCCGTCAGCGAGGTGGTCGCGTAGACGTACAGCGTGTTCACCGCACCGGCCATCCCGGTCGAAGCAGTCATGTCGAGCGTCCACTCGTCGATCGCGACCGGGTTGACGTCGGGACTCGCCAGCCCGACTTGCTTGAGGACGACCGGAACTTGCGGCAGCCCGTCACCCTGCTCGTTGATACGGAAGGCGTCGATCGCCGGCCGCGGATTCCCCTCGGTCATGATCGCGACGTTCACGCTGCTGGCGGCCGGCGACGAGTTGACGTCGTACGCGCGCCAGTAGTCCGAAGGCGTGTAGTTGCGCGGGCAGCCCGTCGTGTACGCTTGTGGCGTCGGAATCGGCTGCGGCGAGGGCAGCCCGACGATGAAGACGCTAGAGATCGCGCACGGCGACTCGGGCTGCGGCGCGGTCGCGGAGGTGGCCGCCGGCGCGTGGTTGATCGCCAGCGTCCCCTTGCGCGGCGCGACGTTGTACGTCTTCACGTCGTTCAAGCCGAGGACCGCGACGACGATGCCGTTCAACGTACTGGGCACGTACGCGGGCGCGGTGTTCGCGAAGACCGTCGCGCCGTTCACGCTGAAGCCGTGCAGCGTCGTGTTGAACGCCTTGGCGATCGCACCCGCGCTCCCGCTCGCGCTGATCAGCACGTTGTTCGGCTCGACCACGACGTTGCTCAAGCCCTGGCTCTGCAAGTAGGTCGTCACCTTTGCGACCTCGTCGGCGGTCGGGCCGTACGAGGCTTTGATCTGCGCCGGCGAGAGCTTCGCGCGGGACTGCACCGCCTGCTTGAGCGCATCGACGTTGTGCAGTTGCAAGCCGAGCCGGACGGTGAGCGTCTTCGAAGGATCGAGCGCGCCGAGGTCGGTCGCGTTCTTGAGGCTGAAGGCCTGCGTCGCGGTGCTCGACCAGCCGGCGGGCGCGGCGGCGGCGTCCTTCGGCGCGCGGGTCGAGTGCGCGCCCGCCCGCGAGAGCGACATCGTGCCGTCGCCGAACTGCAAGCCGCTCACCGGCAGCAGCGCGCTCGCGCTGCGCGCTCCCGAGCATCCGGTGGCGGCGATCCCCAGGGCGATCGCGGCGGCGACGAGTCTCTTCATGTCGGGTTCCGACCTCCTTCGCACCGAGCGTACCGGTGTAAAGCGGAACCCGACATACCGGAAAGCGGGTAGGTGGACTAGAGCGCGACCACCCCGTTCGGCGAGCCGAGCCCGGTGATCGGCTGGTATCCGCCGCCGCCGATCGGGTGGAAACCCGTCGGGCGCGCGTACGAGAACCACGGTCCGGCCGGGACGCCCGAAAGCGCGTACGCCGCGGCGACCAGCGGCGCGCCGACGCTGGTGCCGCCGGCTACGAACCAGCCGCCGCCCTGGGTGCTGAAGGTCGCGACGCCGGTCTGCGGGTCGGCGATCGCCGCCATGTCGACCGTGGAGCGGCCGCGGCACGGACCGGGCTGCCAGCGCGGCCGCCAGATCATCGCGCTGCAGCCGTGGCCGGTGTACTTCCACGGCCCCTCGGTCCAATTGCCGGGGCCGCCGGTCAGGGTCGTACCGCCGACCGCCGTGACGTAGCGCGAGGCGGCCGGGTAGCTCGGGTAGCCGCGGTCGCCGGAGCTCGCCGTCACGGCGATGCCGTTGTGGCGATAGTGGACGTCCTCGTTCGACTCGGTCTTCCACTCGATGGCATAGTAGCTGTTGCTGATCGCCGCGGCGCCGTAGGCGGCCGCCGTGTCGACGCCCGCGCCGAGGTCGTCGAGCGACGCCGAATCGGCCTCGACGAGCAGGATCGAGCAGCGCGGGCACGCCGCCGAGACCATCTCCAGGTCCAGGGCCGTCTCTTGCGCCCACGCGACGCTGGTCGCCGGATACGCGCCGGTCTGCCCGCGCTGGTCGACCTTGCGGAAGCACCCGTTCGCGCCGGTGCACGCGGGCAGCCCGCAGGCTGTGCGGTAGACCGCCAAGTCCGACTCGGCCGTCGGATCGTCGAACGCGTCGACGACCGCGACCGTCCCGCCAGCATTCTGCGACGGCAGCCCGTAGGCGCTCTGCAGGTCCACCGGATGCAGCCCGGGGATCGCCGCGGCGGGCAGCGCTGCGTTCGCGACCGGCGGGACGTTCGTGTTGACGGCCATCGTGCACGCAGCCTGGCCGCTCGCCGGAATTCCCGGGCACGCGAACGTGCTGCCCGGCAGGCCGGCGGGAGTCTCGCCCGGCAGACCCGCGGCGGACTCTCCCGGAAGCCCGGCGGCCGCCTCGCCCGGGAGTCCCGCGGCCGCCTCGCCGGGGAGACCCGCAGCCGCTTCGCCCGGAAGTCCCGCAGCGGCCTCGCCCGGAAGTCCGGCTGCTGCTTCACCCGGATCGGCGGTCGAGGCGTCGTGCGCAGCGCGCATGACCCCGCTGGCTGCGGCGAAGTGACGTGCAGGCGAGGCACCCGCTCCGCCGCAGCCTGCAAGTGCTGCGAGGGTCAGAAGCGCCAAGGTCTGCTTCAAGGGATCGGCGATAGATTTCATGTGTTCGTCGGGTTCCAAGAACGAGCACGATGGGAATTGCCCGTGGGGGCATGGCTGCTTGAGCGGATATACCATGTCGACGGGGAGCCCCAAACGAGGGAGGGACTAAAGGCCGCGTGATGCCTGTCACACGCCTGCTGCGCGCTCGCATCAACGAACGACTTTCACACGCAACCCGCTTTCCGGTCACGCTGATCGTCGCCCCCGCCGGGTTCGGCAAGACGGTCGCGTTGCGCGACTTCGTCGAAACGGCGCGCATCGACGGCGTGCGCTACGACGTCGCGCGGGAAGACGCGACCTTGATGGCGTTCGTGCACGGGCTGAGCACGACGCTGCATTCCGTCGCGCCCGGTTTGACGGCGGCGTTCCCCGCGCTGCAGCAGCGAGTGATGAATGCGCCCGACGGCGTCCGCGAAGTGGGGAAGTGGTTTGCCGAGCACCTCAAACGCACGGTCTGCACGATCGTCATCGACGATCTTCACCATGCCGCAGCCGATCCTCACGTCGTGCCGCTGCTGGTGTATTTGATCGAAAGCAGCGGCGAACGAATCCGCTGGATCATCGCGACCCGGTCCGACGTCGGTTTGCCGATCGCGTCATGGATCGGCTACGGCCGCATGGACTACCCGATCGGTGAGGACGATCTGCGCTTTACCGCCGAGGAGGCGCTGGCGACCGCGGACGACGTGCAGACGAGTACGCAGCCGCTCGAGGTGGAGGCGTTGCGGGAGCTGACCGGCGGCTGGCCGATAGCGCTCTCGATCGCGCTCCGCACGCGGACGCATGCCGAGGACCTCCGCGCGGCGGCGAGCGGGACGCGGGAGATGGTGTATCGTTATCTCGCGGAGCAAGTCTTCGGCGGGCTGACGCGCGCGCAGCAACGGTTCATGCTTCGCACCTCTGTTTTTTCAACGTTCGACGCGGAGATCGCCGAACGGTTCGGCGGGACGCCTGACTTTCTCGACGATCTGCGCCGTACCGTGACGTTCCTGAGCACCTCGTCGCCGGCGCAATACCGGTACCACGACCTGTTCCGTGATTTCCTCGAGCGCGAGCTCCGCCGAAGCGGTTCGAACGAGTGGTATACCGCGCACGTCGAAGCCGGCGCGTTCCTGGAGCAGCGCCGGCACACCGGCGAGGCGGTCGCGCTGGCGCTTTACACCAAAGTCGGCGCGGTCGAACCGATCGTCCGCATCGTCGAGTCGCTCGGGATAGAATTGCTGGAGCGCGGCGAAGCCGAAGTCCTCGCGCGAGCGCTGGACGCCGTGCCCGACGGGCTCCGCAAAGAGCAGGCCGCCGTGATCGGCGTGCGGGCGATGCTCGATGCGAACCGCGGCCGCTTCGACGTGGCCGAGCCCGGTTTCGTAGCGGCGATCGAGCGCGCTCGTGATCTTCAGCTGCGCGTTGCGCTGGTGCATCGCTACGCCATCGAGCTCGTTCGGCAAGACCGGGACTGCGTTTCGCTCCTCGAGCCGTACGCACACGATGCGTCGCTGCCGCTCGAGCTGCGCGCTCCGATTCTCGGCACGCTGGCCACCGGGTACGTTCGCGCAGAACGGATGAGCGACGCGCTCGTGGCGATCGAACAAGCGCTGAGCTTCCAAGAATCGCTGAGCGACGATCTGCGCGCGCGGCTGTACCAGCAAGCCGCGTACGTGCACCAGTACGGGCCCTCACGCGAGCGCGCGCGCAGCTTTGCGACCTTGGCGGTCGAGCTTGCGACCGCGCGCGGCCTCTTCGAGGTGGCGGCGCGCGCCTACAGCGTTCTGAACACGGTCGCTCACGGTGAGGACGACGATCCGATCGCGGCCTTGGCGATCCTCGACAAGCTGCAGGAGTGCGCCCGCAAAGGCGCGAGCAGGCAGGTTCTGATCTACGGAATCGTCGCGTCCTACGCGATCGAGGTGGAACGCGGCGACGACGCTGCGATCGAGCGGCTCGACCGCGAGCTGCTCGAGGACGGTGCCGCACCCGTCGCCCGGGGGCAAGCGCTGCTTCCCGCACACGCGCTGCGCGCGGCCTGGGACGGCGACTTCCGGCGCGCCTTCGAGCTGCTCGCCGGCACCGCCGAACGCCAGGCATTCGACGAACGCCGCGCCCTGCGCGCCGCCGAGACGGCACTGTACGCGTTTGCGGCCGGCTTGTACGAAGAAGGCGAGGAGTCGCTGCGCGACGCGGCCTCGACGGTGGAGCGGTGCAGCCGCAGCACTCCGCGAGTCGTGCGGGCGCAGTTGACGCTCGCTTTGACCGAGCTCGTGCGCGGACGCTCTGCTTCGGCGCACCGTCACCTCGCCGACGCCGAGCGCTCGATGACGCCGGCGATGCACCGCCTGCGCGCGTTCGCCGGCGCGGTTCGCGCGACCGAGCGCGTTCAGCTCCAGCAAGCCGACCCCGCGTCGATCACTGCCGCGCTCGAGCGCTTGCGCGCCGAGCACTTCGGCGGCATGGCGCGCTTGATGGCGGCCCTCCCGCTCGCGCGCGCCGACGAGCCGGGCTACACGCAGCTCACGCCGTCGGAACGCGAGATCCTGCAAGTTCTCGCGAAAGGCGCCAGCACCAAAGACGTCGCCGCGAAAACCGGCCGCAGCCCGCAAACCGTCGACACGCACATCCGCTCGATCTGCCGCAAGCTCAACTGCAGCGGCCGCCGCGAAGCGATCGCGATCGCGACCGCCGCCGGCTGGGTCACGGTGTAAACGCGAGCGACGATACTACGTCGTGTGTCAACGTTCCGCGGTGAAGTGGATTTCGCCGAGGGCGAGCACGTGGCCGGCGATCGCGTCGAGCAGGCGCGCTCTGGTCGGCGGTTGATCGAAGCTCGGGGCGAAATCGATCGCGAGCAGCGTGACGTAGTAACGGTGCGCGCCTTGGCCGGGGAGCGGTGCCGGGACGACGTAGCCGCGGTGGCCGGAGCCGTTGTAGCCCATCGTCACTTGGGTGCCGTCGAGCGCGCCGGCGGCGATCGCCGTTGCGGACGGATCGACGTCGTAAGCGATCGCGTGGACGAGCGGGCGCGGAAACGGGACGTCGACGTCCTCCATGACCAACGCGAGCTTCTTCGTTTCGCCGGGCACGTTGCGCCATTCGAGCGGCGGTGAAGACTCCGTCGCTGACAGCGGTTCGCCGTCCCGGAACGCATCGCTGCGCAGCTCGATCGTGCGCGGCACGTACGCGAAGCGTATGTCCTCCGCGACGCGAAACTCCGGCCCCGCGCGCTGTTGCTGCAGCTTCCGTCCCACCAGCCAGCCGGGAAAGCGCAGCCAGCCGAACCAGCGCGTCATTCGGCTGCGGCCGCCGCGGCGCCGATCGGCGCCGCTGGCGTGCGGCGGGCTTGGATCAGTCCCATCACGAGGGCGGTGCCGACGAGCGCCGCGATGATCGCGGCGGCCGGCGTGACGCCGAACGCGCCGAGCACGCCGGTCACGATCGGCGGCATGACGAATCCGGCCAAGCTGTCGAGGCCGGACACGACGCCGAGGACGGTGCCGCGCTTCGCGTCGGGTGCGGCGTCGGAGGCGAGCGCGGGGAAGGCGGCGTTGGTGACGCTGATCCCGATGCCGAACAGCAGCAGCACCAGCAGCGCGACCCACAGCGACGTGCTCAGCGGAACCAGCACGAACGCGGCGGTGCACAGCGCGAAGCCGAGGTTCGTCGCGTTGCGGTTGCCGATGGTGTCGACGAGCCGGCCGACGAGGGCGACCTGCAAGATCACCTGCAGCACGCCGAACGCAGCGAACACGTACGAGATCTGCTTGAAGTTCCAGCCGAGCTGCGCGTGGAGGATCAGCGCCAGCGCCGCGAACCAGCCGTACATGCCGAAGGTGTAGACGAGCCGCAGCCACAGCACCGGCGCGACCGCCTTGTCCGCCAGCGAGCCGGCGATGTCACCGAACCCGACCGCGCTCTGCGTCCCTTCCGGCGCGCGCCCGCGCGACTCGGGCAGCATGAAGATGGTGAGCAGCAGCGTGAGCAATTGCAGCGCCGCCGCGACGAGGAACGGCACCCCGAAGCCGTAGCGATCGGCGAGATAGCCGCCGCTGGCGGGGCCGAAGACGAACCCCGCCGCGAACGCCGCGCCGACGTACGCGAAGGCTTGACCGCGTTTTTTCGGCTCGACGAGATCGCCGACGTACGCCTGCGTGACGCCGATGTTTCCCCCGCTGAACCCCTCGATCGCGCGCGAGAAGATCACGAACGGGATCGACGGCGCGAAGGCGAGGATCGCCCACGCGACCGTGGCACCGGCCTGCGAGACGATCAGCACCATCTTGCGCCCGATGCGGTCGCTGACGTTTCCCCAGATCGGCCCGGCGACGAACTGGCACAGCGAGTAGGTCGCGAAGACGACGCCGACGACGACGTCGGGCGCGCCGAACTTTTTCACGAAGAACGGCATCAGCGGGATCAGGATGCTGAACCCGAGGATGTCGATGAACGTGATGCCGAGGATCGGCAGCAAGCGCAGGATCATCTGCCGTCGTGACCCGTTTCGACGCGCAGGCGTTTCGCGCCGCGCGGGCGCGCGCGACTAGACCGGAACGAAGAAGGCGAACCAGACCGCCGCGGCGGCCGCGGCGGTGCAGACCCCGAAGACCGACCACTCGGCGAGGCGGCGGGTGGAGGCCGGGACGACTTCGTCGAGCGCGGGTGCCGGCGGACGCTGCCGGAGCGCGCGCGTCGCGGCCGCGAAGACCAGGTAGATGCGGCCGTCGCGCCCGGTCAGCGTCCCCTCGGGTTGCGCGTCGAGCCGGAAGTCGGTGATCGCGACGTCGCGCGGCCGGCCCAGGTCCGCGTTCTCCCGGGCGAAGGCGCGCAGCCGCGCCGCGGCACCGTCGTTCGCCGGGGCCGCGACGCCGGCCAGCAGGTCGTTCACGGCGGCGACGACGCGCGCCCAGCGCCGCTCGCGCTGCGACGGCGGGGCGATCATGGCGATCCGGACCCGGTGCTCGATCTCGGCGACCGCCGAGGGCGCGCGGCCCGCGGCGCAGCGGCGGACGTCGTCGACGAAGCGGCGGTAGAAGACTGCTTCGTCGGTCATGAGACGAGACCGGTCGTTCCGGTGAGGATCAGCGCGCGCTCCATAGGCTCCGGGCTTCCATTTCGCTCTATGCATCCTCGAACCGCCCGATCCCGTGATTGGTGCCGGTTTTTCAGGCAAAACGCCGCCTTTGAAAGGAACGAGCCCGCCGGAGAACCGGCGGGCTCGTTCGTTACGCTCCCTGGGGGCCGCTAGGGGTAGCTCTGGACGCAGCTGCTGCTGGCGTTGCTCCACAGCGGCTGGGTCGGGTAGTTGCCCGCGTTCGGATTGTCCTCGAGGTTCATCCACGCGCACTTGTCGCCGATCTCGGCGTTGCTGCTGTCAAGCCAGCCGGTGTTCGGCTGCGGATCGGTCTCGGTCTCGGCCTGCTCGTGGCCGCCGACGATCGAGACGCCGTCGAGCGTGCCGGGGTTGTTCACCGAGCCCGCGCCGCACGAGTAGCCGACGTCGGGGAGGTAAGGCTCGTTGGTGTACGCGATCGTGCCGTGGCTCGTGCCGGTCGAGCTGTGCCACGCGCAGTACTGCGTTCCGAAGCCGGACGGACGAATTCCGTGCGGCAGCGCGACGATGTAGCTGGCGTTCACGCTGTAGTCGCCGTAGTGCCCGGCGGCCTTCGTCGCTTCCGCGGCGAGCTGCGACTGCGTCGGTCGGCTCGGCGGCGAACTGGTCGTGTCGACGTACGAGCCGACGAACGAACCGGACTGGTTGCCGACGTGCTGACCGTCGCTCTGCGTGTACTGCGTGACGGTGTTGAGCCAGGCGCTCCCGCCGATCACGCCGAGGAACGCGTTGTAGTAGCTGCGCACGCCGTTCGGGTCGCCGCTGCTTCCGTTCCACGCCGATCCCCAGTAGACGACGTAGATCTTCGGATTGGTCTGAACCGGACCGCCGTGGTACGTCATGTTGCTGCCGGAGTGAGTGAAGCGCTGGCCGGCGGCGCTCGCGCGGAACGCGTCCATCACGCTGCGGGTCGGGACGACGCGGACGAACTCGCCTGTCGTGGTGTTCTGCGCGACGAAGGTCGAGACCGACGAGAACTCCTGCGAGCGGTCCGACGACGAGGGCGCTACGGTGTTGTTCGCCGGCACGACCGTGCCGCCGCCGCCGCACGCGGCGAGCAACGAAGAAACCGCCGCCGCGGCAAAAAGCCTGGTGTACTTCAAGGAAAACCTCCACACCCCGAAAGGTGGTAGCTTGAGTGACTAGGTTTGAGTTGGCTTGGTTCTACGGGGACTTGGACCTTGGGAGGCCGCGACTCTTATGTGCGGCCTCCCAAGGGACCTTCGAGAAAAGTCGTGCCGCTGACCTTTGTCGTCAATCTTTGACAGAAGTCATACGCACGCCGCTTCAGTAGCTCTGCACGCAACCGTTGTTGGCGTTGCTCCAGAGCGGTTGGGTCGGATAACCGCCCGCGTTCGGGTTGTTCTCGAGCCCGGTCCACGCGCACTTGTCGCCGTTCTCGGCGCCGCTGCTGTCGAGCCAGCCGCTGTTCGGCTGCGGATCCGTCTCGGTCTCACCTTGCTCGTGGCCGTACACGATCGTGATGCCGTCGAGCGTGCCCGGGTTGTTCACCGAGCCCGCGCCGCACGAGTACCCGACGTCGGGGAGATACGGATCGTTCGTGTACGCGATCGTGCCCTTGCCGGAGACGCTCGTCGAGCTGTGCCACGCGCAGTACTGCGAACCGAAGCCGGACGGCCGGATGCCGTGCGGCAGCGCGACGACGTAGCTCGCGCTCGCGCTGTAGTCGCCGTAGTGGGCCGCGGCCTTCGCCGCTTCTGCGGCGAGCTGTGACTGCGTCGGACGGCTCGGCGGCGAGCTCGACGTGTCGACGTACGAGCCGACGAAGCTGCCGGCGGCGTTGCCGACGTGCTGGCCGTTGCTCTCCGTGTACTGCGTGACGCTGTTGAGCCATTTGCTGCCGCCGATCACGCCGAAGAACGCGTTTGCGCGCGCGCGCACGCCCTTCGGGTCGCCGGTGCTGCTGTTCCACGACGAGCCCCAGTACACGACGTAGATCTTCGGACTGGTCTGAACCGGACCGCCGTGATAGGTCAGGTTGTTCGTCGCTTGAGTGAAGCGCTGCCCGGCGTCGGTCGCGCGGAACGCGTCCATCACGTCGCGCGTCGGGAACACGCGGACGAACTCGCCCGTCGAGGTGTTCTGCGCGACGAACGTCGAGATCGACTGGAACTCGCGCACGTCGCTGCTGGGCTGAACCGCCCGCGGCATAGCCGGCGGAGTCGCACCGCCGTTGTTGCACGCCGTCAGCAACGCGGAAACCGCCGCCACGGCAAAGAGCCTAGCCTGTTTCAAAAGGAATCCTCCCACACCACCAAGTGTCAGGATGAAAGGTAGGGTTGAGCGGCGGCCCCTTTAGTCGTCGGTGCGGCGGAGCCCTTCGACCAATGTCGCAATTCCGGTCGTGAGCGCATCACTTTTTTCGCCCTCGACCTGCCCCTCGGTCGCTTTGCAGCCGACCGAAGTGGTGTCCGGTCGCGCCTCGCGGGCGTAGCATGACGCGGTGAACGCTCGAGCGTTGGGCGTCGCGGGCGCGCTGTTCTACATTGTCTTGTGGGCCTCGGCGTTCGTGCCGAGCAAGGTCGGGGTCGTGGGGACCTCGCCGCTGTGGTTCCTGGTCGTGCGCTTCACCGTTTCGGGACTGCTCGCGCTCGCGCTCGCGCGCGCGCTGGGCGCGCGGATGCCGCGCGGGCGGCGCGAATGGGTGGCAGCGGTCGTGTACGGCCTGCTCGGGAACGCCGTCTACCTGGGCTGCACATACGTCGCGCTGCGCCACATCGCGTCCGGGATCGGCGCGATCGTCGCCTCGACGAACCCGCTCGCGCTCGCGCTCGTCGCGCCCTGGCTGCTGCGCGAGCCGCTCACCCCGCTGAAGCTGGGCGGGCTGCTGCTCGGCTTCGGCGGCGTGGTGGCGATCATGATCGTGCGCGCCGGAACGGGCAGTGCGGACCCCGGCGATGTCGCGCTCGCGTTCGCCGGCGTTTTGGGCAGCGTCGGCTCGACGATCGTCTTCAAACGCTGGTGCGCGGACTTGGACCTCCGCGCGGTCAACGCGGTGCAGCTGCTCGCCGCCGCGATCGTGTTGCTTCCGCTCGCGCCGGCGTTGGAAGGGATGCCGCACGCGCGCTGGTCGTGGGAGCTGATCGTCTCCTTCTGGTACGTGGTGCTGGTGATGTCGCTCGGCGCCTCGCTGCTGTGGTTCTGGCTGCTGGCCCACGGCGAGGCTTCGCGGGTCAGCGCGTACTATTTTCTCACGCCGGTGTTCGGGCTCGCGCTGGCGGCGCTGCTGCTGCACGAGCCGGTCGGCGCGCGCGATCTCGGCGGGCTGGCGGCGATCGCGCTCGGAATATCGCTGGTGCAACGAGGCTGATCGAGGAGGAAACACATGCTGCCGATGCTGCTGGCGCTCTCGCTGTGGAGTCCCGACGTGAAGAGCGGCGAACCGGTCCGCAAGCCGTTCGTCTGGAACAAGAACGGCTGCGAGGGCATGAACCGGACGCCGCGGCTGCGCTGGAACGCGCCGCCGCGCGGCACGCGCGCCTTCGACCTCACCGTGATCGACCACGACGCGCCGAAGCCCGGCGGCTGGGTGCACTGGATCGTCACCGACATTCCGGCGAGCGCGCGCGCGCTCGGCCCGAAGGTTCCGCGCGGCGCCGTCGTCGGCAAGAACGACTTCGGAACGCTCGGCTGGGGCGGCCCGTGTCCGCCGCCGGGGCCGGCGCACCACTACACCTTCGTGCTCCAAGCGATCGACGCCAACAAGCGCACCCTGACGAGCGCGAAGCTCGTTCCCGTCTACAAACGCTGACGGTGCGGCGACGACAAGTGACAGCTGTCGATCGTAGCGGGCCGCGATGAAGACGATAGGCGCGGTTATCCTCGTTCTCGCACTCATCGGCCCGCGACAAACGTGTGCGGAGGGCGCCGACCCGGGCTCGTCCGCGACGCCGCCCGCTCTTCCGGTGATCGGTACGACGAAGTCACGCCCCCTGTGCACGGCCTTGCGCGACAGCGTCGCGCCGGCCGTGCAGGCGCTGATGCAGAACGACGCGCTGATCGCCTCCAGCAAAGCCGGTTACCGCGGCATGGCGTTGTCTGGGCCACGGCAAGACCTCGACTTGGTGGTAATGGCAAATAACGTGCAGGCGATGGTGAAGAACCTGAGCGATGCGCGGGGACGGCTCGACGGTGCGGTGGTCCCGCCTACTCCGCGAACCCAGGACGACCGCGACGTCGTGGCCGCCAAAGCGCAGCTGCACGAGATCGCTGCGAAGCAAACGGAGGAGCTCGACACGATCAACGGCATCCTCGAAACGATCCGGTTGCAGAGGATGGGCGCGATATTTCCCCACTCGCCGCGATGGGTTCCCATGACGCGCGCGTTCTTCGCCGACGTGGCCGCCGCCATCGGCGAGCAAGAACGACCGATCGCGAAAAGCGAGGGACGCCTCAGTCCGCTGCTGATATCCATCGCGTCGCGCTGCGGCGGCGCGAAGTGAAGGGCCTCGGGAGTCAGAGAGACGGGGAACGCAGGTCCGCAAGCGGCGAGGGCTGAACCGAGGTCGGTCGGTCCGGGCCCAGGTGGCGGAATTGGTAGACGCGCTAGTTTCAGGTATTAGTGACCGCGAGGTCGTGGGGGTTCGAGTCCCTTCCTGGGCACCATACGGTTCCGCGCAATTCATGGAACCTTAACAGGTTTCTGCCGTATTTAGGGCGGGTCTTCGTCCGCGGTCCTACGAAATCGTGCGGACGTTCCTGTGGAGGTTTCTCGATGACCGTCCGGCCTATTGCCGCGATCTTTTCGTGTTTTCTCGCGCTCGCCGGACCGGCGGTCGCTCAAACGTCGGCCGGGCCATCGCCCGCGCCCTCCGGCTCGCCCAGCGCCGCCGCCGCGGGCGCGGCAGCCGGTGCCGCCGCCGGAGCCGCCGCGGCGGCGGCCGCCGCGAAGCCGCCCGCGCCGGGTGATATCCCGGCGTACGACACGTTCGTCAAGGACGCGGTTGTCCAGAACGGGCTCTTCCAGCTGATCCGCAAGGACGGCAAAGTCTACCTGCGGCTCGCCGCCGACCAGATGGACAAGGACTACCTGCAGACCGCGGTTCCGAAGAACGGCCTGGGCGGCTACGGGATCCTGGCCGGCGACGTCTTCGAGCAGGAGGCGCGCGTCGTTCGCTTCGTGCGCACCGGCAAGAGCGTCGCGATGATCTGGCCGCACACGCGCTTCCTGGCCGACCCGAACACGCCGCTCGCCGACGCGGTCCGCCAGTCGACGGCCGACTCGCTGCTCGGGATCGCCGGCATCGTCGCCGAGAACAAGGCGGACAAGGCGATCGTCATCGAGCTCTCGCCGCTGCTCGGCGACGTGATCGACTTCGGCAACACGCTCAGCGAGGTGACGAAGGATCCGACCAACCCGCTCGGCGGCTACCATCTCGACCAGCAGCGCTCGTACTTCGGCGTCTCCAAGGCGTTTCCGAAGAACGTCGTCGTCGAGGTGAACCAGACGTTCGACTCGCTCAAGCCGAGCGTCGTCGACACCGTCGTCGACCCGCGTTCGATTCAAATGCACATGGCGTACAACTTCGCGGAGCTGCCCGACGCGACGAAGTACATGCCGCGGCTCGAGGACGACCGCGTCGGCTACTTCGGCGACGCGCACATCGCGTTCGACCACCCGGAGCGGATGAACAACTACGTCCGCTACATCATGCGCTGGAACATGAAGGCCAGCGATCCCTCGAAGCCCATCTCGCCGGCGGTTCAGCCGATCGTGTACACGCTCTCGAACGGGATCCCGACGGAGTACCGCGAGCCGATCCGCAGCGCGATCCTGGCCTGGAACGCGCCGTTCGAGAAGATCGGCATCTCCGACGCCGTCAAGGTGCAGGACCAGCCGAACGACCCGAACTTCGATCCCGACGACATCCGCTACAACATGATCCGCTGGCTCACCGAGTCGAACAGCGGCGGCTTCGCCGAGGCGCAGCTCACCTGGGACCCGCGCACCGGCCAGGTCTTCCGGAGCGGCGTGATGATCGACAGCGATTTGGTCCGCTTCGGCGCGATCCAGTACCACCTGCTCGGCATCACCGCCGACGGCCAGGAAGACCCGGACCACGACACGCGCCTCGCGCAGCACAGCTACATCGCCCACAACGACGGCCCGGGCGCGAAGGCGCAGATGATGTACGCGGCGATCACCACCGCGCTGATGGACGGCGGCAACACCGCGGACATCGCGCGCCGCACCTCGCAGGAGTATCTCCACGCCGTCGTGCTGCACGAGGTCGGCCACGACTTCGGCCTCGAGCACAACTTCATCGGGCACATGGCGTACTCGACGAAGGACGTCCAGAACAAGGCGTTCACCGCCCGCTATGGGATCGCGTCGTCGGTGATGGAGTACAACCCCGCCAACGTGTGGCCGAAGGGGATGAGCACGGGAACGGTCGAGCAGAGCGTGCTCGGGCCGTACGACTTCCACGCGATTCAGTGGGGTTACCAGCCGGTTCCGAACGCGCGCACGCCGCAGGACGAGGTGCCGACGCTCTCGCGCTGGGCCTCGAACTGGACCGATCCGCGGTACCGCTTCGCCAGCGACGAGGACGTCGCGTGGTTCAACGGGCACGCGATCGATCCGCGCGTGCACCAGTTCGTGCTGACGAACGATCCGATCGGCTGGTGCAACTCGCAGCTCGGTCTGGTGGAGAGCCTGCTGCCGAAGCTCGACCAGCGCTTCCCCGCAACGGAGCACCCGTACGAGGAAGAGCGGATGGCGTTCGGGATCCTCGCGGGCAAGGTCTCGGCCTGCACCTCGGACGCTTCGCACTGGATCGGCGGCGAGTACCTCTCGCGCTCGCGCGCCGGCGACCCGCACGGCCAGATCCCGCTCACGCCGGTCGCGCGCGCCGACGAGAAGCGCGCGTTCGCGGTGCTCGACCGCTACCTGTTCTCGAACGACGCGTTCCGGTACGATCCGCGCACGCTGCGCCGGCTCGTCTACTCGGAGCACGAGACGTTCTCGAGCTTCGGCGCGGTCTACGCGCCCCGGCACGACCTCTCGGTCGCCGACATGGCGGCGCGCTTCCAGGCGCGTTCGCTGAGCTACATGTTCGCGCCGCTGACGCTCGCGCGTCTTGCGGACATGCCGACGAAGGCGAAGCCGGGTGAGACGATGACGCTGGCCGACCTGTTCCAGTGGACGCAGCAGTCGGTCTTCGGCGACATCGCGAACGGGCGCGTCGCGCAGGCGACGCAGGTGCACCGCAACCTGCAGCGCCGCTACGCGGCGATGCTGCGCACGATGGCGCTCACGCCGGCGCCCGGCACGCCGTACGACGCGCAGGCGATGGCCCGCTACGAGCTGGCCGCGCTCGACCACGACCTCGCCGGCGCGCTGAACCGCCGCGGCCTCGACGTGCAAACCCGCGCTCACCTGGGCGCCCTGTACGACGACGTCTCGCGCGCGCTCAAGGCGCAGCGCGTCCTGAGCACCTGATCGCGACGCGGCCGGGCGAGGCTGAAACCTCGCCCGGCCGCGTCCGATACGGAACCCCGTGAACGACGTCGTGTGCCCGCGTTGCGGGCAGCGGGTGACGATGAAGGCGTTCGAGCCGTGCCCGAACTGCGGCCGGGTCTACGAGCCGCCGGAAGCGCCCGCAGTGCCGTCGCGATGGCTTCGAAGACCATCATCACCGGCGGCGCAATTCCGAGCGGCGTTGACGGTCATCGCATTCGATCTCCTCACGTTGGGCGGCTGCATCGCGTACGTCGGCTACGACTGCACCGCGAGTCACGGTTTGCAGTCGCATGACGGGCGCTTGATCGTTGCGGCCGTGGGCTGCTTGTACATGCTTGTCGTCCTCGTCGTGGCGGCAATTCAAGGCGGTTCCCCAGCCGTCATAGAGAAGGCAATCGAGTTCGGCTGGCCGGTCGAGAACGAAAACGCTGATCGCGCCGGGATTCCTGAAGCGTCGGGGTCACTCCGTAAACGATCCGGCGAAGACGAGGCTGCGCTCGACGAGCTCTTGGATCACAATGTCGGGTTTGTCGGCGTCGACGACCCTTTGGTCGAACTGCGAGCCTTGGACAGAGTGATGGTCGAGCGCGACGAAGCGGCGCGCGTCCTCAGCGAGAAACGGGCGCAGGCCGGCGAGGAACGAGTCGCCGAAGGCGACAATTTTCGGAAGCGACGGATCGTCGACCGCGCTCGCGTAGTAGCCGAAGGCGGCGGCGTCGGGGTCGTTTGGATACGGCAGCGCCGTGATTTCGCGAGCACGGCGCGGGAAGTCGTAGTCGAGCCACTCGTTCGATATCGTCCCCGACACGCCGGCGATCTTCAGCAGGTCGCCGGTGCCGGTGCGCCGGCGCGGCACGATCGACGACGGCGCGATCGTGTCGCGGATCGGCACGCGTGCTTGCCGCAGCGCCGCTATGACGGCGCGGTAGGCCGCGTACGCGCCGGCGTCGTTCCAATGCGTGTCGCCGCGCGTGTACACGTCGCCGCGGCGCGAGGCGTCGAGCAGCGCCTGCCGCGTGTCCACGACGCGGACGCCGCGCGCGCGCAGCATCGGAAGGAGCCGATCCGCCGCGGTTGCGGTCGCACGGCGGATGCCTGGCGGCAGATACTGCGCGTAGATCGTGCTCTTGTTCGGGACGAGCACGAAGACGTACGGAATGCCCCGGCGCGTGCACCAGGCCGAACGTGCCGCATAGACGGCGGCGGCGTGCGCGAGGTCGGCGTCGGTGGGCTTCCCCTCGAGGTAGTCGCGCTCTTCGGCGCCGTAGAACAGCCAGCCGTCGCGGCCGCGGATGACGGAGGTGGAGCCGACGTCGCCCAGCCAGACGTACTTCGCGTAGTCGTAGCCGGTGATCAGCTGCCGGCGCAGCGGGAAGCCGTCGGCGATCTCGCGTTCCGCGTCGCGCTGCCAGCCGCCGGTCGCGAGCGCTCCCGAAGTGACCGGCGGGGCGACGAATGGCTTGCGCTGTTCCGTGTTGAGCAAGAAGTCGACGTCGAACCCGGCGTGCCCGGTGAGCGCGAGCGCCGCCGGCACGAGCAGCAACACCGCGAACAGCACCGCGACGACGAGATCGCCGGGACCGCGCTGCGTCGCGACCGGCGCGTTCGGATCGGTCATCAGAAGCGGAAGTAGATGAACGGGTTGTAGGTTCCGGCCGCGAGCTTCATCACCGAGACGGTGAAGATCAGCGCGAGTGCCGCCGGAACGGCGAGCGTGCCGAGGGCGGCGCGCGTTCGCCATGCGGCGTCGCGCAGCGCGGTTTCGACGCGTCGCGCGAGGAACGGCGTCGCGAGCACGCAGCCGAGCACGAAGACGAGCAGCGTCTCGTGGTCGACCGCGGCGCGGAACGACAGCGCAGGCGACGGCGCTTGGTGGACGAGCGTCCGAAGGAATGCGAGCGCGTAGCCGAACGAGTCGGCGCGAAAGAACACCCACGCGAACATCACCACGGCCAGGACGTAGACGTGGCGCACGACCGGGGTCGCGGTGATCCGCCGCACCGCGCCGATGCGCTCGAGGACGAGGAACGCGCCGTGGATCAGACCCCACACGACGAACGTCCACTGCGCGCCGTGCCACAGCCCGCACAGGAAGAACACGATCACGAGGTTCGCATAGACCCGCCACGGCGCGACGCGGTTTCCGCCGAGCGGAACGTAGAGGTAGTCGCGGAACCAGCGCGAGAGCGAGATGTGCCAGCGCCCCCAGAACTCGCGGACCGACCCGGCGACGTACGGGAAGTTGAAGTTCTCCAGGAACTTGAACCCGAACATGCGGGCCATCCCGATCGCCATGTCGGAGTAGCCGGAGAAGTCGAAGTAGATCTGCAGCGTGTACGCGGCGAGCGCGAACCACGCCAGCGCGGTGCTGACGTTCGCGTCCGGCGTCGCGAACACGTGGTCGACGGTCGCGCCGAGCGTGTTCGCGATCAGCACCTTCTTCCCGAGCCCGACGACGAAGCGGCGCGCGCCGTAGGCGAACCCGTCCAGCGTGACGACGCGCTGCGAGAGCTGTGCCGCGACGTCCTTGTAGCGGATGATCGGCCCGGCGATGAGCTGCGGGAAGAAGACGAAGTACAGCACGATCTCGAGCGGGTTCTTGCGCGCTTCCGAGGTGCGGCGGTAGACGTCGACGACGTACGAGATCGCGTGAAAGGTGAAGAACGAGATCCCCAGTGGCAGGTAGACGTGCGAGAGCGCGACGTTGCGCCCGATCGCGCCGCCGGTGATGAAGCTGAGGTTGTCGGCGAGAAAACCGGTGTACTTGAACCAGGCCAGCACGCCGAGGTCGAACGCCACCGCGGCGGCGAGCACGAGCTTGCGCGCGCGCGTCCCGCCGCCGGGGAGTTGCGAGAGCGCGAGCCCGAAGCCGTAGTTGACCAGCGCCGAGGCGAGGACCAGCGCGACGAACCGGCCTTCGCCCCAGGCGTAGAAGAAAAGGCTGGCGAGAACGAGCGCGACGTTCTTGAGCCGCGGGCCGGGTGTCAGAAAGTACAGCGCGAGGACGGCGGGCAGGAACCCGAAGAGGAAGACCTCGCTGCTGAAGACCATGCTACGGCGTGACGCCTTGGCCGCTCTCCGTCGCTTTCCCGCTCGCGGTCGTGGCGAGCATCGCGATCGTACTGCTCTTCGACGTCCTGAGCGCGATGGCGGCGGCGCGCCATCCCGGTTTTCCGTACCGCAAGCTGTGGCCGGTGCAACTCGTGCTCTACATCGTGATCGGGTTCTGCGCGATGTTCGCGCTGCTCGACCTGCGGCGCGTCGAGGCGGTCGGTGCGATCACCGGATTTGTCGAATGGACGCTCGGCTGGGCGATCGTGTGGCGCATCGGCCCGGGCCGCGTCGAAAGCGCCACGCCCGGCCGCATCGCCGTGGTGGTGCTCTCGATGACGGCGTTCGGCTTTGGGTTCGCGCTGCTCGGCGCGGTCGTGTTCAACGTCGTGGTGACGCTGATGCTGCGCGCGCACGGCTAGCGTCGCGGTGTGCGAGCCGGTACGAGAGTGGTATCGGTACGGCGTCGCAACTGGCCCTTTCTCAGCCGTTCGTTTCAGCGTACCGTAGAGATGATGGTTTGGGTCGCTTACGCGGCGATGTGCCTGATCTGGGGCACGACGTGGCTCGTTATCAAGGTGGGCTTGCACTATCTTCCGCCGGTCACGGGCAGCGGCTTGCGCTTTCTGATCGCGGGGCTGGTGCTGTTCGCCGTTGCGGCCGCGCGCCGGGAGCTGCTGGCGCCTCGCGAAGTGCCGTGGAAGCTTGTCGGCGTAATGGGGGTCTTTATGTGCGGGGTGAACTATGCGCTGGTCTACCTCGCGGAGACGCGGCTCGACTCGGGTTTGGTCGCGGTGCTGTTCGCGACGTTTCCGTTCTTCATGTTCGCGTTCGGCCGCGTGCTGCGAATCGAGAAGACGACGCCGCTCGTGTGGGCCGGAGCGACGGTCGCCTTCGCTGGCGTGGCGGTCATCTCGGTCGGCGGCCAGTTCCGCGCCAGCTCGCTGTACGCGCTGGCGGTGATTGCGGCGGCCGCATCGGCGGCGTTCGCGAACTGCTATGCAAAAAAACACGCGCAGTACGGGCCGCTCGCGACGCTGCCGCTCGCGATGACGGCCGCCGGCGGGGCGACCAGCGCGTGGGGGATAGGGACGGAACACGTCGACTGGGCCCTCGCCGTCGCGCCGGTTTCGCTCGCCGCGCTCGCGTACCTCGCGTTGCTCGGCAGCGGCCTTGCGTTCTTCCTCAACCTGTGGGCGCTGCAGCGTTTGCCCGCGTCCGTCATCGCGCTGGTGCCGCTGATCATTCCGGTGATCGCGGTGAGCGTCGGCATCGTGGCCGGCGAACGCTTCGGCGCCCGCGAAGCGCTGGGCAGCGCGGTCGTCGTCGTAGGAATATCAATAGCGCTCGCGCGCCGGCTCCGCCGGCGTGAACCTTTTCAACATACCGTTATAGCTCCCCGCGCGGCGGGCGCTTAAGTACCACTGCCGGCACGATGAAACGATATGCAACGCCGTCATGAGATATGCGTTGTGTCATAATCGTTGACACAGTTCACGCGAAACGGTAAAATGTTCTCCGGGTCTTTGATCGGGTGTGCAAAGGAGAACACTTCGTGCCAAAATCGATCGACGTCGCCGAATACATTCTGAAGCGTCGCGGCCCTATGCCGGCGATGAAGTTACAGAAGCTCGTCTACTACTGCCAGGCGTGGTCGCTCGTTTGGGACGGCCGGGCGCTTTTCGAGGACGAGATTCAGGCGTGGTCGAACGGCCCGGTTGCGCCGTTGCTGTACCAGCGGCATGAAGGCCAGTCCGTCGTGCGGACGGTCGGCGGCGACGCTGACGTGGTCGCAAACGACCCGATCGCTTGCGAAACGGTCGATGCGGTCCTCAAGTCCTATGCTCGTAAGTCGCAGCACTGGCTGTATGACCTCGTGCACGCGGAGAAGCCGTGGCGGGAGGCACGCGGCAATCTAGCCCCGTGGTTGCGTGGCGACCGGCCAATCAGCACCGAGCTTATGGTGAACTACTATTCCAGCTTGTCGCCGACTTCATCGGCTGTTTGCAGCTGACGCAACTCGTTCACTAGCGTGTCAAAGAAGACTACATTTGGCGCCGAGTCGCGCTCGTATCTCGCACGTCGTCCGACCTGGCGATTCGGGCGCATCCGCATGGACCCGCCGTTTGGGTGGGGCGACATCTCTCGCGAAGAGGTCGAATCCGTCGTCTCGCACCTTTCCGCGCTCGAGAAGATGACCTGGAACGACATTCTGGTGACCGCCCGAAAGCAGAATCACTTCTGCGATGTGTCAAAGCTGTCGAAGCCGGCAAGAGCGCTGATTAATGCCGATTGGCAAAATGCCGAACAGCTGCTCGCGCTTCGCCTGACGAATCTCAAGCGGGTCTGGGGCTTTCTGGAGCAAGGGATCCTCTACATCATGTGGTGGGATCCGAACCATGAGGTCTATCCTTCGACTTTCAAAGACCGCTATTCATAGTGCCTGGCGGACGGCGCCTCCGTCACGGGGCTTTGACGATGACTTTGCCTTTCATGTACGGGTGGTAAGCGCAGACGTATGCGTACGTGCCGGGCTTTGCGAAGGCGTAGGTCCAGGCGTCTTTCTTGTTCAGATTGCCGCTGTCGAACGACTTGTTTGAAGCGGTGACGGTGTGCGGCGTGTCGTCGTCCTGCACCCAGCGCACGGTCTGGCCGGGCTCGATGGTGACCGTGTCGGGGACGAAGGCGAAGTTCTTGATGTGCACGACGACGACCGACTTCACCGCCGCGCTCGTGGTCGGCGCGGGCGAGGCGGCCGGAGCGGGCGCGGTCGAGGGCGCGGGCGACTGGGCGACGGCGACGCTGCCGAGGGCAAGCGCAGCGAGCAGCGAGAGAACGAAGGTTCGCATGGTGTTCTCCTAACGGCGCGGATGCGGCGGTAGTTTTCCTCCATCCAACGGCACGGACGTGACGAAGGCCTGAACCATGTATCGGCGCGTCAGCTCGCCGGCCGCACCAGCGCACGCGCCCAGTGCCGCACGTCCCAATCGGGGTCGTCAAGGTGCCGCGCGGCGCGTTCCGCCGCCGCGCCGTGCTCGACGAACGGCGCGAGCCGCAGCGCCCACACCAGATATCCGTCGGTTCGCTCGAGCGCGTCGAGCGCGCGCCAATCGAGCTGAGCGGCGAGCGCGCGCAACTCGGGCTCGACGCCGGCCGCCGGAGTGTCCGCCGTACCGGGCCGTTCCCGCAGCTCGCGATCGGTCTGCTCGTGCCAGGCGATCGCGTCGAGGCGTTCCGTCACTTCCCGGAGCTGCATCTCACGGACCGCCGGTGAGACCGCGCTGCGCGGCTTCGAGCGCGGCCGGGTCTTCCGCGACCGACGCGTTCAGCGGCGCGACCGCGTGCGGCGGCACGATCGGGCGCGGGTTCGGATCGGTCGCGTCGTACTGCGTCAGCGTCGTCGGCGCCGCGTTGAGGATGTCCATCGAGCGCTGATAGTTCCACACGACCTGCTGCGGGATCGTCGTCCCTTCGGCGTACGGGCGGAACGCCGAGCGAGGCGGCTCGGCACCCGGCGTCCCGGGGATGCCGCGGTAGAACGGTCCCATCATGAGCTCGTAGTCCTGCGCCGGGGGCGGGTCGACGCGCTCGTGGCGCCACGCTCCGGCGGCGGGGTCGTAGGTCGGGTTGGCTTCGCGGCCGCGGCCCGGGCCGCTCACGAAATTCAGCCATTCCCGTTGCCGCTGCGCGTAGTCGGGCTGCAGCGTCGAGACGAGAGGGAACGCCTTTTGGCCGAGCCGCCGGATCTCGGAGAGCGCGACGTCGAACCGGATGACGCCGGCGTAGCGCTCGGGCGGGTTCGAGTTGCGCGAAAGCCGGATCGCCCAGTCGCGGGCCCGCCGCTCGGCCGTCGCCGCATCGCGGTCGTAGTGGGTGTAGAAGCCCTGCCCGAAGTCGCCGCCGCCGAGCGGCTGGACATTGCTCGGGATCTGCTGCGCGATCCGCCAGGTGGTCCCGTGGAAGAAGTTCAGCTGGGCAGGCGCCGAGGGCTGCTGCTGTTGCTGCTCTGGCGCTCCGGACGGATCGAGCGAGCCGGCATCGCGCGGGTCGCGCGGCGGCGCGGTGTCGCGCTGTACCGACCCGGTGGCGGGCGGACCGCCGCGCAAAGGCGCCCGAAGGCGCGCTGGTCCGGCGTGGCCGGCGGGGTACGATCCGAGCGCGGTGTCGGCGCGGCGGGCCGCGTCGCGTTCGAGCGGGTCGTCGGGGCCGCGGTCGACCCAGCCGGGCGGTGTTTGGCCGGTGGCGGACTGCACGACGTGGCCGAGCTCGTGCGCGAGCAGCCGGCGTCCGTCCACGGTCGTCGGCGCGAAGCTGCCCGGGCCGAACGCGATCTGATTGCCCGAGGTCAGCGCGCGAGCGCCGGCATTCTCGGTCGTGCGCTCGGCGGCGGGATCGGTGTGCACGCGCACGTTCGCGAACGAGAACCCGAAGCGCCGCTCCATGTCGTGCCGCAGCGCGGTCGGCAGGGCGCTGCCGGGCAGCGCGAACGCGCCGGCCAAGACAGGCGCGGCGTCGACCGGTCGGCGCTGGTGCGCGAACGTCGCGAACGGCGACATGCGGTGAGTATGGCATCCTCCGATGCTGCCAACAAGGCGCGCCGAACGGTGTCTTGGGAGGCCGCGGCTTCGGGCGAGACCGAAGTCCTGCGCTTCCCCTCGTCGGAAGGCTGCTCCGGAGAACTCTTTGCAAACGCTCGTGAACGTCACCCTGCCCGAGATGGGCGAGTCGGTCAGCGAAGGCTCGATCGTCGAGTGGCGCAAGAAGGTCGGTGACTGGGTCGACGAAGGCGACACGATCGTCGACGTGACGACCGACAAGGTCGACGTCGAGGTCCCCTCGACCGCCAGCGGCGTGATCACGGCCCTCCACGGCGACGAAGGCGCGACCGTGAACGTGGGCGCCGTCCTCGCCGAGATCGACACGACCGCCTCCAAGCCGGCGGACACCGCCGGGGCGCCAAGGGCATCCGGCGCAGGGGCGCGCGGCGACAATGCCACCCAGAGCTCGTCGAAGGGTGAGAGCGCAACGTCCGCGGAGGCCGCCCCGAAGGGCGAACTCGTCACGCCGCCCAGCTACGGTGCCCCCGGCTCCGCGGAAGCGCCCGCGGAGCGCCGCGGCAACGGCAAACCGGGCGGCGTCCTGTCGCACCACGCGCGCCGCCTCGTCGAGCGCCTGCACATCGACGCCTCGAAGCTGACCGGCACCGGCCCCGACGGCTTGATCCTGCGCGAGGACGTCGAAGCCGCGGTCGCCTCCGGCAAGATCGCCTTCACCGGCGCCCTCGGGTCCGCCGCAGCGCCCCCCACCGTGCAGTATCCGCCGGTCTCGACCGAAGCGAAGGTCGCCGACCTGAAAGGCTCCTCGGCGACGCTCGCGTCGTACATGGAGCAGTCGCTGACGATCCCCGTAGCGACGTCTTTCCGCACGCTGCACGTCGGCACGCTCGAGCAGCGCCGCGCCGAGTTGAACAACGCGCTCAAGCACGCCGGCCGCAGCGAGAAGGTCTCGTTCACGCACATCATCGCGTTCGCGCTCGCGCGCGCGGCGACGGAGCAGCCCGCGATCACCGCCTCGTTTCGCCGCACCGACGGCAAGCCGCAGCGCGTCGAAGCCGGGATCCACCTCGGCCTCGCGGTCGACACGCAGCGGAAGGACGGTTCGCGCTTCCTCGTCGTGCCGGTGATCAAGAACGCCGGCAGCCTCGACTTTCCGGCGTTCCGCGCGACGTACGAAGAGCTGATCGCCAAAGCGCGCGACAACAAGCTCTCGGTCGATGAACAAACCGGTGCGACGTTCACGCTGACGAATCCCGGCGGGATCGGCACGGTGGCGTCGGTGCCGCGGCTGCAGGTCGGCCAAGGCGCGATCATCGCGGCCGGCGCGATCGCGTTCCCGCCCGGCTTCGCGCACGCGCCGCGCGCGACGCTGGAGCAGCTCGGCGTCGAGAAAGTGATGACGCTGACCTCGACCTATGACCACCGCGTCATCCAAGGCGCGCAGTCGGGCGAGTACCTCAAGCGCGTCGACGAATTGCTCGCCGGCGCCGACCAGTTCTACGAGACGCTGTTCTCGCAGCTCGGCGTGCAGGCGAAAGTGCGCGGCGTCGCGACCAGCGCGAACGGCGCGGCCGCCACGCGCGAAGAGCCCGAGCCGATCACCGCCGACATCCCGGGCTTGCCCTCGGAAGAGATGCTGCGCGCGATCGCCGCGGGGATGGCGATCGTCTCGGCGTACCGCCGCCACGGCCACCTCGGCGCAGCGCTCGACCCGCTCGGCGGCGAACCGCCCAACGATCCGACCCTCGATCCCGCGACGTACGGTCTCACGCCGGCGATGATGCAAGCGATTCCGGCTTCGGTGCTCAACGTGAAGCTGCCGGGCAAGACGCTTGCCGACGTGCTGCCGAAGCTGCGCGAGACGTACAGCTCGACGATCGCCTACGAGATCGAGCACATCTCGAACACGCAGCAGCGCGAGTGGCTGCGCGAGTACATCGAAACCGGGAAGCACAAGATCGCGCTCTCCCCGCAGCGGCGCGTGCAAGTGCTCGAGCGGCTCATCAAAGTCGAGACGATGGAGCGGTACTTCCGCAAGCAGTTCATGTCGCAGAAGACCTTCTCGATCGAAGGGCTCGACGTGATGGTGCCGATGCTCGAGGAGACGATCTCGATGCTCGCCGAGGACGGGACGAAGACCGTCGTGCTCGGCATGGCGCACCGCGGCCGGCTCTCGACGATCGCGCACGTGGTGAACCGCCCGTACGAGGAGCTGCTCTCGGAGTTCGAGTCGGCCTCGCGCCGCGAGGAGAAGCAGGGCGGCGACGACGACGCGACGGGCGACGTGAAGTACCACCACGGCGCGCACGGCGAGTACGTGACGCCGGTCGGGACGAAGATCACCGTCGAGCTCGCGAGCAATCCCTCGCATCTCGAAGCGGTCGACGCGGTGGTCGAGGGGATGACGCGCTGCCTGCAGACCGATCACAGCGTGAACCCCGCGACGCTGAACCACGAGGTGGCGGCGCCGATCCTGATCCACGGCGACGCGGCGTTCGCGGCGCAAGGCGTGGTGGCGGAGGTGCTCAACCTGCAGGGCCTCGCCGGCTACGCGACCGGCGGGACGATCCACATCATCTCGAACAACCAGGTCGGCTTCACGACGGATCCCGGCGAGGGCCGCTCGACGCGCTACGCGAGCGATCTCGCGAAGGGCTACGACGTACCGATCGTGCACGTCAACGCGGACGACGTCGATGCGTCGATCGGGGCGGTGCATCTGGCGATCGACTACCGCCGCAAGTTCGGCCGCGACGTGGTTGTGGACCTGATCGGCTACCGCCGCTTCGGGCACAACGAGCAAGACGAGCCCGCGTACACGCAGCCGACGAAAGCCGACCTGATCAAGGTGCACCCGACGGTGCGCGAGCTCTACGCCGGGCAGCTCGTCGCGCAGGGCGTGCTCACGAACGAGCAGGTCAAGGAGATGATGGACACCGCGACGGCGCGCATCTCCGAAGCCCACAGGAACGTGAAGAGCGGCGAGTTCAAAGCGAAGCTAATCAACGTCGCCGTGTACCCGACGGGGAACGAGCCGGCGCCGGACACGCGCGTCGACAAGACGAAGCTGCTGAAGTGGGCCGAGGAGGTCGTCCACGCGCCGGACGGCTTCCGGCCGAATCGCAAGCTGCAGCAGCAGTTCGCGAAGCGAACGCAGGCGCTGAAGGAGACCGGCGAAGTCGACTGGGGCTTGGCGGAGGCGCTGGCATTCGCGAGCCTGCTGACGGAAGGGACGCCGATCCGGCTGAGCGGGCAGGACACGGAGCGCGGGACGTTCTCGCACCGGCACGCCGTGCTGCACGACGCGCGCTCGAACGCAAAGTACGTGCCGCTGCAGCACCTCAACGAGTCGAAGGCGTCGTTTGAGATATACAACTCGCCCTTGAGCGAGTATGCGTGCTTGGGGTTTGAATATGGCTACGGCTTCGAGTTGCCGAACGCCCTTGTACTGTGGGAAGCCCAATTTGGAGATTTCAACAACGGGGCGCAGATTGTCATCGACCAATTCATCGCCGCTGGCGCCGCCAAATGGGGCCAGCAAACGAGGTTGACGCTGCTGCTGCCGCACGCGTACGAGGGAGCTGGGCCGGAACATTCGAGTGCGCGGCTCGAGCGATTCTTGCAGCTCAGCGCCGAGGGCAATATCCGCGTTGCAAATTGCTCGACCGCAGCGCAATACTTCCACCTGCTGCGCGCGCAGGCAAAGGCGACGCAGGCGTATCCGCTCGTGGTGATGACCCCGAAGAGCCTGCTGCGAAACCGCGCAGCGTACGGTACCATCCACGATTTGGCAGAAGGCACATTCCGTGAGGTAATCAACGATCCGCGCTACGAGGGCAAGGACAAACACGGCGTGGAGCGCGTCCTCCTCTGCAGCGGCCATATCTATTACGACCTAATCGCGAGCCCGCTCTACGAGCATGCGGAGAAAACTGCGATCGTACGCGTAGAGCTGCTCAGCCCGCTCCCAACTGAAGAGATCCTCCGAACGATCGCGAGTTATGCGAACGCGCAGGAAGTCATCTGGGTTCAAGAAGAGCCAAAGAACATGGGTGCTCGCGCCCACGTGCGTCGGCGACTGGTAGAGCGATTGCGGAACGGTCTGACGGACATCGAGTATGTGGGCCGGCCGTATCGGGCGAGTCCATCAGAGGGATACCCAGGAGCTCATGCAGTGGAGCAGGAGCGAATTGTGCAGGAAGCGTTCAGCAGCTCGACGTAGAGGTTATTGCGCAGATGGCACGGCACGACGAGCCCTCACAAGGACGCCGGTGTCCCGCCCCCGACTTCGCTCAAACGGCGGAAGACTAGCCTTTGATAGGCAGCATAAGTCCGAGATTTACGAGACGATATTGTATTGCGCTAGAGCTGACTTCAAAGGCATTTGCTAGAAGTCTTAATAAGAGCAACTCGTTCGTAGCCCGATTGAAATTTTCCTTAAACAAGTGTTCAACGGTGCTACGTGGCATCAAGAGTTCCGCAGCGAAGCGGTTCGCCTGGGCCTCTTCATAGGGCGACGGCACTTCTCCGCCTGTTCTTCTTTCATTCAGTGAAAAATGCGTCGCGGAAGTCTCGAGGAGGAGCGGCCGTCCTACGTGAAGCCTAAAATGACCCAGTTCATGAGCGATGGTGAATCGTTGGCGCACATCATCATCAGGAAGAGTGCGTGGACGGTCAAGGAGCAACGCATATCCATGTTCATACCAACGAGGCTGGGAAGCAAGCCCGGCTGGATGAAGAAACGGATATCCGCTGCAACTACAATCCACACTGCAACGAGCAATAGGTACGCGCAACGTATCGGTGGGACTCGGTCTCGGAACGCGCGCCGCTGGCCTGCTCCTTCACGGGTGCTTGTCGACCGGCCACACCGGGCATTGGCGTCCTCTTCGACCCGAACCCTCGCGTCTTGACCGCGAGAACTAGCGCTTGACGACAGCGGGCACCGTCCCGAACATGACGTCCCCTTGCAAACATATATCTAAACGGGTATAATGAGCGGCGCGAAGCCGGGTGGCGTGCCGCGGCGGAAGGCTCTTTGGATGCCCGGGACGCTGAACAGCCTGAGGAGTTATCCTGCCCGCATTCGGCTCGTGATCGGTCGCGCTGTGGAAGTAGCTCAGTGGGGCGAGACCGACCTTCGCGCCAAGCCGATGAAAGGAGCCCTGCGTGACGTCATGGAGATCGCCGTCGACGGCGACCGGGTGACGTACCGCGCGGCGTACTACGTAGCGAAGGCGGAAACGGGACCGGTCATTGTTCTCGAGAAGTCGAATAGAGGCGCGTCGACGCCGACCCATGTCGTCGAGCGAATCGCAAGGCGTTTGGCCAGAACGAAAGAGATCGAGCATGGATAAGAAGTGGTTGAAGTTGCTGGAAGAAGGCTGTGAGCTCGGCTCTGGCAACACGTTTGCGGATCTCGGCTTGCCGCATGCGGACCGACTCCAAGCGAAGGCATACCTTCGAGCCGCGATTCTCGCTCGTCTGCGAGCGCTCAAGCTTACGCAAGTAAGCGCGGCTGCGCGCGTAGGGATTCCTCAACCGAAGATTTCGAAATTGATCAACGATCCGGAATCGCCTGGTTTTACGAGTGACAAGTTGTTCGACGTAGCGACAAAATTGGGCCTCGATGTCGAGATACGTATACGCGTCTCACCGTCGCGCTATGGTCGAATCGTCGTCGCTCCCCCGCTTCGCCGCCGTAAGGCCGCGCCGAAACTTAGCCGATCGCCGAAGCGCGCGCCTGCCGCTTAAGAGTCTGTGGCAATGAGGTGGGTGCCGCAATAGATGCGGGCGCTCCGGATGGCGGCGATGTCGCCACGAAATGCACCCGTGGAGCATCCGAAACGGCTTTGTAGAGCTCGTAGCGGACGGCCTCGTGGCGGATGAATCGGGCGAGAGGCCACGCGATTTGGATGAGGGAACCGCGACCGCGATCCTGTGCGCAGGACGCCGCGTGATCGACGCGGGTGCGTCGAAATGACGGCCCGTCATTCGATGGTTCCTTCATCGGGTGACGGGCCCGGTCAGTGTCGGAAGCAATGATCGGGCCGCTTTAGTTGTTTGCGGAACGGCGGCACGCTATATCGTGACGTCCGTTCCTGTTATTATACCACAAGTCGCCGCACGGGTGTTCGATGTGCTCGAGAAATTTGCCGCGCCCGGCTCGCTATCCGATCGGGTGCGCTAGGGATGCGACGATCAGAGGAATCACCGTCAGGGCAAATGCTACGCCCAAAATGATTGTCTTCACAAGGCGCAGTCTTTTATTGAAGCTCGCGGCGGAGGCGCACTTCTTGATGTACTGCGCCCATACATCGTCCGGTCCGGCCAAGGCCTGCGCCCTAGGGTTCGGCGGCATTGGGCCTTCGCGATCGAGGACGCTAAGAGCGATTCCAAGGATCGCCAGAATCGATGCCGCAAAGATCGGTACCCAATCGGCAATGGTATGGTTATGGTTCTTAGGGTTGTCGAGCATGGTCGCGTAAATGACTGCTTGGGTCACAATCAGGACGAAGAACTGCGTCGTGACGGCGCGATTTCGGCGCGCGCTCCCGTCCAGAGCACGGGAGATCACCGCCCAGGCAAATCGTTGCTGACGTTGCTGCAAGGCTAGGTACGAATCGCGTGGCGGTGCTGCGTCGCCTTGTATGCTCTCCGGCCGCCCCGTACGGACTTGCGCCAACGGTTTGAGGCTCCAAAAGGATGCTGGGCCGAAAATCGTTCTCCACATCCGTCGATCGTGAGCGGTCTGCGCTGAAAAAGCAATACCAAAGCGGCAATTTCCACTAACCGCGGCTAGTGGTTCTGCCGGATTCCGTAGTGAAGGTGTACCACGCCGCTGCGGAAGCGGTGTTCGTCGAGCAGTTGGAGTCGGGCGTGCCAATCGTTGGGCAGAGCCGATGTGCCGTGTCCGACCGCCACAGGTACGATGAACAGGTGCAGCTCGTCGACCAAGCCGGCCTTGAGTGCTCGGGCGGCCAGCTCCGGGCCGCCGACGGTGATGTCTCGGACGGAGCTCTCTTTTAAATGGCGGACCACGTCGGCGTTGAAGTCGCGTCTGATCCGAGTCCTTGCGCTGGATGCTGTCCGGAGCGTCTTGGAATAGACGACTTTCTCAGCCGCGCGCCATATCTGCGCGAAGTCTCGCACGACGGACGGCTGATCCGCACCGGTGGCAGCTCTCTCCCAGTAGACCATCGTCTCGTACATCCGGCGACCGTACAGGTATGTTCCGATCGACCGCTCGAGGTCGTTGACGAAGGCATGCACCTCTTCGTCCGGCGCAGCCCAGTCGAAGTTGCCGTTCCTGTCCGCCACGTAGCCGTCGAGTGACGTGATCGCCGAGTAGATCAGCTTGGCCATGGGTTCCTTAAATCGCGTCGGGTCTGCAGTTGCTTCTTGGCTTCGTGATCGAGGAGGAGGTCGAAGAGGTCGGTTGCGGTTGCTTCGGAGAGACGGTACGTTCCTTGGAAGGTCATCGGGATTGTGAGCTCGCCCTCGATTAGCCCTCTGATGGGGCGCTCGCCGCGGCTGGCGCTGAAGCGCCACCGCTCCAGCACATTGGACGGGACCGATAGATCGAAGTGAAGGAACGAGCCATGCGCGCCGATCAGCGCCTCGGTCGCGCAGCGGTGATAGACGTAGGCTCGATCGCGGGAATGGTCTTGCAGGTACTCGCTCAGGTCCGCAACCGACGCGACCGTCATGCGGCCGACAAGGTAGGGGCGCCGCTGCGCGATCATCACGGGATAGACCGTGTCGCCGGCGCGAACGCCGAAGTGGCTGAAGCGCGTCTGAAGGTTGTGCCCGCCCCACAGAAACCGAAGCGGCTCCGGGTTTTCCCGGTGCATCTGCCGTATTGTGCGGCAATAGTACGCGGGCCACAGCATCGTGAAGCTCGCTGCAGGCCGATCACCGAATCGAGGCCTGGACGGCATAGTTCTTCGTTCGAGCCCTCCCGCACGGCTCCCGTAGCGATGCGGAGCCGGCACGGTCTCCGTTCCCGTCGAACCAAGTGCCGGCTTTCAAGGTGGGTACCGGCCTGACGGGATTCTCAGACGCGCTCACGACCACATCGAACCGTTGCTGGCGAGGTATGACTGAACGCCGGCTAGGACGTCGTCTTGGTGCTTGCGCAGTTGCATGGCCAGCATGATCTCGGCGAAGTCCGCAGCGCCCTGGAGATCTTCCGCGACTGTTCCCTGGCGGCGCGCCACGGTCGCGAGCAGAAGGAGCGACGTGAGGCCGTTCATGCCGCAGGAGGTCTCGTACGTCAGGAACGCCTCGCGCAGGATGCGTTCCTCCTCATTCTTGGCGGCTCGTGTCCAGTCGATGCCGAAACGCGCGAACGTTTCGGGAGCCTTGAAGGGTACGACATTTCTCACGATACGTCGCTCCCCAGCAGCGTGCCGCCGCGATAGATGCGGGCGCTCCGGAGTGCCGCGAGGTCGCGGCGGAAGGCGCGCACCGAGCCGCCGAAGCGGACTTCGTAGAGCTCGTAGTGGACGGCCTCGCGGCGGATGAATCGGGCAAGCAGCCACGCGATTCGGGCGAGGGAACCGCGGTCGCGATCCCGCGTGCGGGATGGTGGCCGGGTGATCGACGCGAGCGCGTCGAATTGACCGATTGTCATTCGATGATTCTCCATCGGGTGACGGGCCCGGTCGGTGTTTCAGCGCCGATCGGGCCGCTTAGTTTTTTGCGGAACGACGTCACGCTTATCGTGTCGTCCTTCCTCATATCAGTATACCACAAAATGCCGCACAAGTGTTCGATGTGCAATGAAATTCGTATCGCGAGCGAGACGACCCCGAGGCTAACGTTCGCAGCAGGAGTGTGCGCCCGGGGCTGACTAAGCCGCGCTCACGTTTTGTTCATCAAGCGGAGGATGGCGTCAATGGTGCATCGCGTGAACGCGCTTTCGTTAGCGGTAGGCGTTTTGGCGCTGGTCGCTGCGTCGCCGGCGCCATCTGTCCCTCCGGCGCCCCCGCCGACGCCATCTCCTCCGCCGAGGTATGTTGAAGCAAAGGGGCTCGGCGCAGCCGCTGCCGCTCGCATTCTCAACGCGCAATATACCTCGCCGGGCACGGTCCGCGTTTCGTATACCGACCGTGACGGCCATCAAGCGCAACTCGTCGCGCATCCATCGAACGGTGCAGACGCCTTCGGCGGCGACGGTTATCCGGTGACCGGTTTCTATGCCGTTCCGGGCGAGAAGAACCCGCTCTTCCGGGTCACGGTGAACGCGATCGGCGGACGCAATTTGCAGCTCGAAGACATCTACGTCATCGAACGCGACGGTGCGCTCACCCGCGTTCCGGTGTATCAGGTCAGCGTCTACGACTCGACTGCGAAGCCGATCTCACCCGAACAGCACTTCGCGCAGCCGGTCCGCACGCTGCACTTCAAGCGCTATATCGACGTGGTCGGCGGCGGCAGCGATGAGGGCTTCGCCCAATACTTCGTGCGGCTTTCCGACGGCAAACCAGCGATTCTCCAGACCGACTGGGTGCTCCAGGACAAGTCGTACGACAGCTCGTCGCACCTCAGCACGCCGCAGCCGGAGCCGGTGGTCGCCGGGACGTGCTACCGGCTCTACGTCTACGGAAGTACGGCCCCGTTCTTCGCGGTCTGCCCCGCGAAGGCACACTCCCGCTAGGCTGTTCTGCGCGAACTGCTTCGAAAGCGTCGTCGACGTGCTTTCGCAGTTGCATCGCCAGCATTACCTCGGCGAAGTCGGCGGGCTGCGCTGATTGGACGAGCGCTGAGCATGCCAGGGCGGCGCGGGCCGGTCCGTAGAACCACGTTCGAGATGTTGTGCCCCAGCTGCGGATCCGATCAGCTTCGAAGCGTCTTGGGCTCCGACGACGCGGCCAAGACGGGGTCTGCGAGCGGCTCGGCCGTCCCGCAAAGTGAGCCTCGGCAGCGCAACGTCGACCCGAGCATCATCATCATCGGGATATCGTTCATCATCGGGCTCGCTTGGCATATTCTCTGGATCGCCACGGCGCTGTTCCTGTTCATCGCGATCCGTGACCTGCATTGGAACACGTACACGTGGTCGCGGCAGTACGCCGCCTGGGCGCGGCTGCACGAGTGCGCGAACTGTGGTTACATCGGCCCGCCGGAAGGCCCCGTGACCACGCCCTAGGCTACTGCTTCCACTTGCTGACGCCGCTGTATCCCGTCTTGATCTGATCGAAGACCGCCTCGACGAACGGCCTGAACGTCGGCTCCGCGTACATGCCCGTCAATGAGTCGATCGCCCGCGCTGCCGGGCCGTCGAAGCCGAGATGGTTCGACCCGAACGTGCAGTTGAAGAGGCGGATCGGCCCCCTCCCCGTGATGACCAGCTCGCACTCGTTGAAGTGCGTGTCCCGGTATTCTTTTTCGTCCAGGATCACGCGCTGGTACTGAACGGTCTCACGCTTGCTTTCCATGGTCCCGCCTTCTCATCGAACGAGCCGAACGCCTACATTTCAGGGCTGCACAGTCACGAGCGCGACGCGGTTCACGCCGCTGCAGGCCAGCACCAAGTTCTTGCCGTCGGTGGTCGGCATCATGTTGCGCACGACGCCGCCGCCGGACGGGATCGTCCACGTCTGGAACTTCTGCGTCTGCGGGTCGAAGCGCACCAGCGCGTTCGGCTCGACGCCGGACTCGCTGTACCAGACCGCGTTCTTCAACCACGCGATGCCGTACGGGCGCGAGCTCGGGCCGCCGGGCGAGGGCCACTCGGTGACGTGGCCCGTCTTCGCGTCGAACCGGCCGAGGTAGCCGCGCGCGTAGTCGGAGTACCACATCACGTCGTCGGGCCCGATCGCGATGCGGCGCGGGCGCGCGCCGGCGTTCGGCAGCGGGTACTCGCGAATCGCCATCGTCGCCGAATCGATCGTCGCGATCTTGTTGCTGCCGAACTCGACGAACCACACCGCGTTCTTCGAGTCGACGACCATCCCGTACGGGTTCGCGCGCGGCGTCGGCACGCTGACCACCCGCGTCTGGCCGGTGCGCGGGTCGAGCCGCCCGACCATGTCGGCGCCCTGCACGGTGAACCACAGCGTTCCGTTGCGGTCGAAGATCGGCGTGTGCGGATCGCGCGCCGCCGGATCGAGGTTGTACGTCGTGAACGCGCCCGTCTTCGGATCGAGCTTGCCGATGTAGGCCTTGAAGTTCGCGGTGAACCAGACGTTGCCGCCGCGGTCCATCACCAAGCCGTGCGGACCCGAGCCGGCGACGGGCGGATGGTATTCCTTGAACGTGCCGGTCGCCGGATCGAGGCGGCCGAGCACGTTCGCCATCTGTCCGGTGTACCAGATCGAACCGTCGGGCGCGGCCAGCGGATCGTGCGGTCGCGAACCCGGCGTCGGCACGATCCATTCCCGGATCGTCACCTGCACGCTGCCCGGCACGACGACGGCGGCCGGCGCGCTCTTCGCGGCGAAGTTCTTCGCCAAGTAGTCGACGACCGTGTCGACTTGCGCCGGCGCGAGCTGCGCGCCCTGGTTACGCATCTGCGCGACGACGTTGCTCCAGCCGGCGCGGTCGTAGCCGGCGCGCGTCACCGTCGTGAGCGCGTGGCACTGCGCGCACGCCGTCTGCACGATCTCCTTACCGGGCCCCTCCGGCAGCACGGCTTGACTCCCGGCCGGCGCGGCGAAGCACAGCAGCGCTCCGGCGAACAAGGGCAGCCCGAACCGCTTCGACATCGGGGACACCTCCGTTCTCAGCATCGCGACTGTTCGCTGTCCGTCACCGTTTCCCGGTGGGCCGGGCCGGACACAAGGGGATCGTATGGCGATCGACGTTCGCGGCTTGACGCCGCTGCTGGAAGTCTTCGATATGCGCGAATCGGTCGCGTTCTACCGGGACGCGATCGGTTTCGAGGTGGTCCATACCGCTGAACCGGACGGGTCTCTCGTCTGGGCGATGCTCCGTCATGGTGACGTCATGCTGATGCTGAACGAACGCTACGAAGACGACGAGCGGCCGGCGCAACGCGACCCGGTGCGCTGCGCGGGCCATGAGGATACCGAGCTGTACTTCGACTGTCCCGATGTCGACGCGGCGTTCCGGCACCTTCGTGCGAGCGGATGTGCTGTCGAAGAGCCGCGGACGACGCACTACGGGATGAAGCAGATCTGGCTGGCCGACCCCGACGGATTCAGACTCTGCTTTCAATGTCGGTCCTAGCCGCTGCGCGCGGCTGCCGACTCCCGTCGGGCAGGGCGCAGCATCGCGCTCAGCTCGCGGCCGATTCCCGCGAAGCTCTGATGGTTCAGCGGAAACTCGAGCATGACGTGGAGCACGCTGAGAAAGTACAGCACCACGAAGCCGAGCTGGTAGTTCCACGCATAGATCGCGAGCGAGACGATCCACAGGCCGACGATCGCGATCGAGCGGCTCTTCGGAACCTCGTGCCATTTGATGATCGACGTCTTCGAGAACCAGTTCAGGTAGTGATACGTGTACGCGAAGGCGATCAGGCGCATCACCGTCAGGCCCGCGGGCGAGTCATAGATCTCGTAGAGCGAGGTGCCGGGTCCGAAGTTGAAGATCTTGATCAGCTCCGCGTTCAGCTGCTGGAACGAGCCGTAGTTGCTGCGCACGAAGTCGCCGCCGGCCCAGGCGAACGTGTCCGGCGCGAAGACGAAGAAACTGACCGAGCACAGCGCGAACACCGCCAGCGACAGCACGCCGGACCGGCTGCGGCTTTTCAGCGCGCCGAACAGAATGAACGCCGCGGTGAAGACGAAGACGTGCACGATCGTCACCAGCAGCAGCGCGATCAGCCCGTAGGCCCGCGTGCCGTTGAACAGCAGCAGCGAGAGAATCGTCAGCACGACGACCGCCGCCGCGGCGACTCGGTTTTTCCCGGCGACGAACAGCGCCGCCGTCACGAACACCATATAGACGAGCCCGATCTCCCACGCCGGGGACACCTTCGCCGCGAAGAGCTTCTCCGCCAGCAGCCCGTACATCATCACCGCGATCGTCAGCGTCACCAGCCCCAGCCACACCCGCGCGGCGCGGCCGGCGCCCGCGTCGCGGCGCGTCCGCACGAAGTAGCCGCGGTCGTGCAGCCACGAGATCTCGGTGAGATAGTGCAGCGGCCCCAGCACCGCGTACGAGAAGAGGAACAGCTCGAACGGCACGACGTAGGCGATGCCGCACGACGCGGCCATCAAGCCGATGTTGAGATAGTTGACCCGGTCGGCGGTGGACGTCATATGCGGCGGCTGCGCGGCGGTGTGGGGAGACGTTCTGCGGGGATACGGACTTCGTCGTGCAGGCCCTTTCCACGCCGCTGGTCCTGGTGATCTTCGCCGCCGCCGGAGCGCTGATCTGGTGGGCCGGCGGAATTCTCGCGTCCACCACCGACGCGATTGACGCGCACTTCGGTTGGGGCGAAGGGCTCGGCGGCGCGGTCTTCCTCGCGATCGCGACCAACCTGCCGGAGGTCGCGATCGTCGTCGGCGGCGTCTACACCGGCAGTCTCGGGCTCGCGGTCGGGAACATCCTGGGCGGGATCGCGATCCAGACCGTCGTCCTGGTGCTGCTCGACGGGCCGGGGCTGCGCTCGCGCGTCCCGCTCTCCTCGCTCGTCTCCTCGCTGACGATCGCGCTCGAAGGGCTGGTGCTGATCGCGATCCTCATGCTGTGCGTGCTGGGCGCGCTCTCGCCGCCGAGCTTGATCTTCGCGCGCACGACGCCCGCCGAGCTCGCGATCCTCGCCGCCTGGATCGGCAGCCTCTTCCTCATCAGCCACCACGAGGACAACCAGGGCTGGCGCACCGCACGCGAGTCGATCGCCGAAGAGTCTAGGCTCGTCGCGCCGCAGCGCCGTCCCATTTCGCAAATCTACGTGCTGTTCGCGGTCGGCGCGATCGCGACGCTGCTCGCCGGCGTCGCGCTCGCGCTCAGCAGCGACGTCCTCACGACGCGCTGGCACATGCAAGGCGTGATCTTCGGTGCGACGCTGCTCGCCGCGGTCACCGCGCTGCCCGAAGTGACGACCGGCCTGTACGCGATCAAAGCTGGCCGCTACGAGCTCGCAATGAGCGATATCATCGGAGGGAACGCGTTCCTTCCGGTGCTGTTCCTGTTCGCGACGCTGCTCAGCAACAAGCCCCTGCTCCCCGACGCGCAAGGCCCGGACCTCTACCTCGCCGCGCTCGGCGCGCTGCTCACCGCCGTTTACTGCGTCGGCGTGATCCTGCGCTCGCAGCGCATGCTTCTCGGCGCCGGCCTGGACTCGCTGCTCGTCCTAGCGCTGTACGTGATCGGGATCGGCGGTTTGTTCTTCGTGAAGTGAGCACCGCCAGGTGCGGCCTTCCGAAACCTTGACCGGCGAGACGCCGTAGCTGCGCCATGAAGCTTCTCGCCGCTTTGCGGACGCTCGGCATCATGGTGCTCGGGCTGATCGTGTTTCTCGTGGTTATCAGCATCGTGCAGTTTCCGCTGCGGCAGGCGCACGTTTCCGAGGCCGTCGGCGCCGTCGTCGTCGGCGCGGTCGCGCTGGCAATTTACGTCGGCTGGGTGCGCTTCGTGGAGCGCCGGGCGGTCACCGAGCTGGCGCCGCGCGCGCTCATCCCGGAGACGCTGCTCGGCATCGTCGTCGGGCTCGCGCTGTTTTCAACAGCGATCGGCCTTCTCGCGCTCGCCGACGTCTTCGTGGTGCACGGGTACGGCGGCTGGAACGGTCTTGCGGCGGGAGCGCTGTCGATGCTGCTCGTCGCGGTTACCGAGGAGATCCTATTTCGGGGCTTTGTCTTTCGCACGATTCGGACCGTCGCGGGCACGTGGATCGGCGTCGCGGTGTCCGCGGTCGCGTTCGGGCTCTTTCACGCGTTCAACCCGGGCGCGTCGGTGCTGAGCACCGTTGCAATCGCGCTGGAAGCGGGCGTTTTGCTCGCGCTCGCGTACGCGGCGACCAACCGGCTGTGGCTGCCGATCGGCCTGCACGCCGGCTGGAACTTCGCCGAGGGCTTCGTCTTCGGGACGCCGATCTCCGGAACGATGCCGTCCCATGCGCGGCTGTACGGCGAGCTCCACGGACCGCTCGTCATGACCGGCGGCGCCTTCGGCCTCGAAGCGTCGATCGCGGCCGTCGGCGTGTGTCTCCTCGCCTCGTGCGGCTTCGGCATTTGGGTCGCCCGCCGCGAATCGAATGTTGCCACCTTCGCTTCGGGGACGGCTCCGCCGAGCGCTACGGGCCGAATTTTACCGTGAAGAGGTAGCGCCCGGGAATGGCGTAGCAGGACTTGACCATCGTTTGGAACGTCGATTGACGCGCGGCTCGGACCGCGGCGGCGCTCAAGATGGCTGACGGGCTCGATGCGACCGACACCGACTCGATGTTCGAGTCTTCGTCGAGCGAGACGATGAGGTTTACCGTGCCCCTCAGTGTTTTCGGAATGCCCTCCGTCGAGGGCTCCGCCGCGACAACCGTATGCGGCGGCACGTTTGGCGTCTCGCAACTGCGCTGGGCGGGCGACGCGTCGCCGCTCGCACACCAGTCGCTGAACCACGACTGCGTCTTCCCAAGCGGTTGTTGGTGCGTCACCGTTCGCATGAAGGTTCCGCTGAACGCCATGAAGCTCAGACGCACGAGCGCGCCGCTGTCGTCGTGTGCTTCGGCTGCCCAGTCGCGCTTCGTTTTATCCCACGCCGGGCCGGTCAGCTGCAATGCGCGGGGCGAGCCGGCATCGACCTCGACGTGCCAAGTGCCGCTCGGGTCGTAGGTGAAGCGGTCGTGCGCCGTGTACGGCGCGCCGGTGGCGGGCCGCACGTGGCGAACCACGTCGACCGAGTTACCGTCACGCGTGGCGACGAACGTCGTCGTGTGGGCCGGCTTGTCCGGCGACGAGCACGTCCACTTCCCAACCAGCGCGTACACGCGATCGGGCGGCGGCTCGGGGGCCGCGACACCGGATCCGCTGCAAAGCAGGAGCAATGCGGCGAGGAGAGCGACGGCGCGCATCGGACGATTGTTCCGGCGCGGCGGGGTCATCGGCCTGCCGGACCCTACTCGAATTATTAGGGTTTCGTTATTCGGCAGTAAGCGGGCGGGCAATTCGCCAAGAGGCGGGCGTGGCTCAGACGCTGCTTAAACCATACGAAGTCTTCGACTTTACCGAAATCGCGGATGCGAGCGGCTCGCTGTTCGTCAGCGAGCTGGCCACGCGCGGCGTCGTGATCGAACGGTTCTACTTCATCACCGGCGTGCCGGCCGGCGCGCGGCGCGGCGGCCACGCGCACCGCACGCAGGCAAAGTTTCTGGTCTGCGTTCAGGGCAGCGTCGAGCTGCACGTGGAAGCGCACGGCCACGTCGACGTCATTCCGCTCGAGCGCGCCGGCCGCGCGCTGTATCTTCCCGCGGGCTATTGGCTCGACATGGTGAAGTTCGCGCCGGGCACCGTGCTCGCCGTGCTCGCCGAACAGGCGTACGACGAGGCAGACTACATTCGCGATCACGCCGAGTTTGAGCGCTGGGAGCTGAGCGCCTGAACCCGATCGTCCTCTTCGCGGTCGGTTCGCCGATCGTCGTCGAGTACGTGGAAACCTGCCGCCGCCTCGGTCGCGAGGTCGGCGCGGCGGTCAAGAACTACGACGGTCCGGCGTACTTCGGCGACGCCGCGAAGATCGCCGGCGTGCGCGAGCTTCCGCCGGGGGCAACGTCGTGGCCGTGCTTCTGCCCGCTGTTCACGCCGGCGAACCGCTTCGCCGCGACCACCGAAGCGCTTGCGCTCGGGTTCGGCTTTCCAGAGGCGCTGCTCGATCCCACCGCGATCGTCGCGGCGTCGACGACGGTATCCGGCGGAACGTTCGTGAACGCCGGCTGCATCGTCGGCGCCGAGACGGTGATCGGCGAGCACGTCGTCGTGAACCGCGGCGTCTCGATCGGCCATCATGCCGAGATCGCCGCGTTCGCATCGCTCGGACCCAGCGCGGTGCTGGGTGGTTACGTCAAGGTGGGACGCGGCGCGACGATCGGCGCCGGCGCGGTCGTGCTGCCGAACGTCGAGATCGGCGAGCACGCGATCGTCGGCGCGGGCGCGGTCGTGGTCGCGGGCGTCCCCGCGCGGACCAAAGCGTTCGGCAACCCGGCGCGCATCCGGGAAGCCGGGCTGGCGGACTTCTGAGATGGAACGGCCCACCGTCTCGGTCGTCATCAAGGCGTACAACCACGAGAAGTACGTCGCGCAGTCGATCGACAGCATTCTGACGCAGTCATTTCAGGACTTCGAGCTGGTCGTAACCGACGACGGCTCGACCGACGCCACGCCGGAGATCATCCGCAGCTTCACCGATCCGCGCGTTGACTTCGTCCGGTTCGAGCGCAACCGCGGAATCTCGCAAGCGATGAACGCCACGGTCGCGCGGGCGCGCGGCGAGTTCGTCGCGATCCTCAACTCCGACGACTTCGCGCTGCCCGGCCGCCTCGAGACGCAGGTCGCGTTTCTCCGCGAGCACCCGGACGTCGCCGCGGTGTTCTCCGTTCCGCGGCAGGTCGGCGAAGACGGCGAGCCGGTCGCGGGCCTCGGCGCGCTCTTCGACTTCCCGTTCGACGAGCCGAACCCGCCGCGGCGGGCGTGGCTGCGGCGGTTCTTCTTTCGCGGCAACTCGCTGTGCGCGCCGAGCGCGATGGTGCGGCGCGCGGTGCTGAACGAGATCGGGCCGGACGATCCGCGGCTCACCAACCTACAGGATTTCGACCGCTGGATCAGGCTGCTCGAAAAGCATGAGATCTTCGTCGCGACCGAAGCGCTGACGGCGTTTCGCGTCCGCGCGAACCACGCGAACGCGAGCGGCGCGAACCACGCCGCGACCCTGCGCGCGGCGTTCGAGTTCTTCGAAGTCTACAAGCGCTACCGCGCGTTCGCGCCCCCGTTCTTGCGCGAGATATTCGCCGAAGACGTGCTGCGAAACGGAATCGACGCGAGCGGTCCGTCCGGTACGTGGCTGGCGGAGCTCGCCCTCCTCGGCGAGACTCCGTGGCACCACCTGTTCGCGCTCGACACGCTGTACGAGGCGGCGAGCGACGACGCGAGCTACCGGCGGCTGCGCGACCTTGCCGCTAGCGTGAACCCGTTCCGGATCCCGAACCCAGCTTGAAGATCGCGATCGTGTCGCCGTACGGGAACGTCAGCTGGAAGTTTCCCCCGGCGGCGACCGCGACGTACTGCTGGCCGTTGACCTCGTAGGTGACCGGTGGCGCGTTGACGCCGGCGCCGAGGCTGAACCGCCACAGCCGCTTTCCGGTCTTCGCGTCGACCGCGTTGAACCAGCTGTTCCCCTCGCCGAAGAACGCGAGGTTTCCCGCGGTGGCGAGCGCGCCGCCGATCAGCGGCTGCCGCGTCATCACCGTCCAGGCGATCTTTCCGGTCTCAGTGTCGATCGCGACGAAGCGGCCGTCCTGCACGCCGTGCGGCGCGACGTTGGTGAACGCGCTGCCCAGCCGAATGCGTCCCGACTGGTACGGGTCCTTGTGGGTGGTGAAGTTCATCAGCTGGTCCATGCCGAGGACGTAGGCGTAGTGCGTCTGCGGCGAGTACGCCGGCGGCGACCACTCCGCGCCGCCGTTCGCGCCCGGAAGCATCACGACGCCCTTCGCGGTCGGCTGGCTGAACATGTTCTTCGTCATCGCGACGTACGCGTCGGAGCGTTTGATCAGCTTGCCGTTGCGGCGGTCGACGATGTAGAACCAGCCGACTTTCCCCGCTTCACCGGCCGCCGGAATCGTCTGCCCGTTCTGGTGCACGTCGAAGAGCACGACGTTGCTAACCGCGTCGTAGTCCCACACGTCGTGCTTGATCTCTTGGTAGCCCCATTTGAGCTTCCCGGTGTGCACGTCGAGCGCCACGATCGAGTCGCTCCACTTGTTGTCGCCGCCGCGAACGTCGCCCTCGAGATCCGGATTCGGATTGCCGGTGCAGAACACGATCAGCCCCAGGCTGCGATCGAGCGCGGGCGTCGTCCACACCATCGCGCCGCCGCGCTTCCAGGAGTCGCCGGCGTAGGTCTTCGGATCGGTCGCGTCCCAGCGCCAGCGCTGTTTGCCGGACTTCGCGTCGTACGCGGCGACGAAGCCGCGAATCGGCCACTCGCCGCCGGAGCTGCCGACGATGATCAGGCCGTCGTAGATCTGCGGCGTCATCGTCTCCGAGTAGCCGACGGTCGGGTCGGCAACGCTCGCCGTCCAGCGCGACTTCCCGGTCGTGGCGTCGAGCGCGAGCAGCTTGTCGTCGAGCGTGAGAACGTAGACCATTCCGTACCCGACCGCCGCGCCGCGGTTGACCGGGCCGCAGCAGATTTGGAACGTTCCCAGCGAGTAGACCGTCTCCCAGATCGAGCGGCCGTTGGTCGCGTCGAGCGCCATCACTTTCATCTTGTTGGCGACGGTCGGCGTGGTGACGTACATGACGCCGTTGACGACGATCGGCGTCGTCTCGAACGACGCGGTCATCCCGGTCTGCGCGATCCCGGCCAGCTGCAGCGAACCGACGTTGGTGTCGTTGATCTGGTTGAGCGGCGAATAGCGCGCGTTGTCGTAGGTGCGTCCGGGCAGCAGCCAGTTGGTGCCGCTCTGGCCGGCCGAAGCCATCATCGCGTCGGTGATGTTCACGTCGGCGTTGCCGGGCAGCTTCGAGTAGACCGTGTTCTGCGGCGGCGCGGCTCGGACGATCTCGGCGTTGTTCGCCGGCTTCGGCCCCTTCGGCGTGACGGTGCCGCCGCCGAGCGCGACTTGCGCCAGCGTGCTCTTCGTCAGCGGGACGTCGCCGGCCGGATAGCCGTTGCGCTGCAGAATGTAAGCGGTGACGTCGAGGTACTGCTGCTGCGTGAGCGAGCCGGGGTGGTCGGCCGGCATCTGTTTACTAATGAAATCGTACAACGAAGCCGCGGTTCCGGACTTACCGACGTACTGCTGGAAGGCTGAGCCGACCAGCGCCGGACCGGCGCCGCCCTGGAGGTTGACGCCGTGGCACTGCGAGCATTGCCCGCTGAACACCGCAGCGCCGCTGCGGGCTTGAGCGAGGGTGTAGTGGCCGCCGCCGGACTTTTGCGCCTGCGAGACGGCCCCGGCGAGCACCAACCCCATGACGGCCGCAACCCCGGCGACGGCGAGCGTGCGAACGCGCGAAGAGCCCATGCTGTTCTCCTACAAGCAAAAGCGGTTCTTGAGCGTTCGGAAAAGACTTTACGGGTCCTAGCCGCCGGCGTAGTTCTGGAGCGGCGTGATGCGGCCGCCGAACAGCTCGGTCGGATCGATGCCGTATGCGCGCGCGAGCCGGTCCAGCTCGTGCTCGTCAAGCGCGACGCTGCCGGATTCGGCGAGGTCGAGCCGGTCGGTGTTGACGTCGGCGACCGCGGCGGCGGTTTCCACGTCCATCCCGGCCTGAGTGCGGAAGCGAACGAGCCGCTCGCCGAGCTGTGCCAACTGATCCATGGGGAAATATTCAACGCCGGCTAGCCGATCTGATCCCGCGGGCGTATCTAGTTAGGTAGAGACATGTCATGGCCAGGCGTCGTATACTGGCTGGCGCGGGCAAGGCTGGCCGCCCGAGCCGGACGTGCCCGGCGATTTCTTCGAAAAAGGTTGCGATGAAGAGAACGAGTTCGGCAGAGCTGGTTGGTCGCGCGAGCGGTCGCGCCGCTCTTCGTTCGCGCGTCCGGAGAAGGGCTCGAAAAGGCAGCAGCGCGCCGGTCAGCGACTGCCCGATCTGCACGCCGGCGACCCGGCACGCGCTGAACCGCATCGCCGACCGCCTAGGCGTCGACGGCGAAACGCTTCATCGGGCCCTCCACGCGATGCCGATGGAGCGGAAGACCGCCATTAGGCGCGTCGATCAAGTCTGCATTGGACTGGAGCGGGAGCTCGGCGGCCGGGATGTCCTTCGGAAATGGGCTCACACGCCCATCATGGCCTTCGGAAACAAGAAGCCCCTCGAGGTGTTGGTTGAGGGCCGGGTGGAACCGCTCGAGCGGCTGCAAGCGGTGCTCGAGGCCGGCGTCTACAGTTAGGACGTCTTGGCGCCGGATAAGCGGCTCGCCAAGATCTTCAGCAACCAAGATCTCAACCTCGCGACGACCGCGGGCCACTGGGTCCACGTTTCGAAATATCGATACGCGGACTCGCTGCTGAGCGCCGAAGGCGCGAAGTACAGCCCGGGGCGGTATCACCGGCGAGGCGAGATTCCGGCGCTGTACTTTGCGCAGTCGCCCATCACCGCGTTGCTCGAGGTCGGAATGCTTTTCGGCGGTCCGTCCGAGTTCGTCGTGCGCCGCGGGGAGCCTCACCTGCTCGTCGTCGTCGAGCTGGAGATTCCGAGCGCGGTGCTCGACATGACGGATGAGGCGAACCACAAGCTGTTCAAGACGGAGTTTCAGGAACTGACCGGCGAATGGCTGATGTCGGACAATCCGGCGACGCAGCGCCTTGGAAAGGCCGCCTATGACTCAAAGCGAGTCGTAGCGATCCGCTTCCGAGCGCGAAGTGGCGAGGCGAGGAGCTGGAACCGAGCCTTGTCGTGTTCCGCGACCGGCTGTGCGAGTTGCGAGGTGCGGTGATGCGCGCATATGATCCGCAACGTGATCTGCCGCGGAAAGTGAAAGCGATCGGCAGAACGCCGTACCGCCGAAACCGCTAACGCTTCACGGCGTCGCCGATTCGAGCGCGGCCATCACCGCGAGGGCGACGTCCTCGCGCCAGTGGCGGGCGACGACTTGCACGCCGATCGGCAGGCCGGCGCTGTTGCGCTGCACCTCGAGCGCGGCTTTGTCGACAAGGTCACGCGGCGAGCCGGACGGTTTGTCTTCGCCGGGGCGCACGCGGGTCCACGGGATCGTGCCGGCCGGCATACCGAGCAGGTTGTAGAGCATCGAATAGCTTGCGGCTGTCGCCAGGAAGTACGCGCTGCCGTGCGTCAGCGCGGGGAGCGCGTGCGGCGGGCAGACGAGCGCGTCGATGTTGCGCGCGTCGAGCGCCGCGATGAAATCACGGCGGTACGCCGACTGCGTTTCGACCAGCGACCAGTAGCCGTCGACGCTCGACGGTTTGATCTCCGCCATCTGACGTGAAAGGCGTTTTTGACCGCCGGCAGATGCGGCGGCGATCGCGAGCGGCCGCAGCAGCGCCGGAATGCCGACGAGCTGGAGCAAGCCCGTGATCCGTCGGTCGCGGCGGTTTTTTCCGAGCCGGCGTTTCGCGCTCGCCGCGCCGTCGGCGGCGAGGATGCCGAAGAACGCGCGCATCGCGCTCGCGACGTCGGGCGGCGTGAACGCTTCGACGTGCGCGCCGCGTTGCGCGAGCGCGGCGACCGCTTCGCGCACCGCGCGGCGCACCGCCGGCGAGGACGGAAAGTAGCCGTCGTCTTCGTAGTACGCGATGCGCAGCGCGGCGAGGTCGACTTCGCCGGGCTCGCGCCACGGAACCGGTGCAACCTCCGGATCGAGCCGTTCTTGTCCCGGCGCGGCGAGCACGCGCATCGCGAGCGCGAGGTCAGCGACGGTCCGCGCGAGCGGTCCCGGCTGCGAGACGATCGCGATCTGGCCGTGCGCGTAGCCGCCCGGCCGCGCGTCCTCGTTCGTCAGCCGGCCGCTGGTCGGTTTGAGCGCGCAGACCCCGCAGGCGTGCGCGGGGCACCGCAAGCTGCCGCCGATGTCGCTGCCGAGTCCCAGCGGCGAACCGTGCGCGGCGATGATCGCTGCCTCGCCGCCGCTGCTGCCGTTCGACGAGCGCTTCGGGTCGAACGGGTTGTTGGTGCGGCCGTAGACGGGGTTGTCGGCCTCGTTGTAGATCAGCAGCTGCGGCACGTTCGTCTTGCCGAGCACGATCGCGCCGGCCGCGCGCAGCCGCGCGACCAGCGGCCCGTCGTGGTCGGCATTCGCGGCGGGCGCGACGCCGAGCGTCGCCGGCGTGCCGGCGGCGGCGAACTGCTCTTTCAGCGTGAGCGGAACGCCGTGCAGCGGGCCGAGCGGCGCGCCCTCGCGGACCGCCGCGTCGGCGCGGTCGGCCTCGGCCCGCGCCGCCTCGTAGCGCCTCACGACGACCGCATTGAGCGCCGGGTTCACCGCCTCGATCCGCGCGATGTGCGCCTCGACGACGGCCCGCGCGGTGAGCCTCCGCTCAGCGACCGCACGCGCCAGCTCGGTCGCGGAAAGTGCTGTCGGGTCGGAGGCGGTCGCCGGAGATTCCAGCATGCAGCGCTCTCCGCGACGGCCCGGGCGGCTTCCTCGTCGGCCGCTGGGCCTAACCGTTCGCCTCGAGGGATTCGACGGCCGCTTCCCAGGCGGCCATCGCTTCTTCGCTCGCCGCGCGCAGGCGCTCGAGCTCGTGCTGCAGGTCGACGACCCGCTGCGGGTCGTCGTACGTGCCGTGCGCGGCGAACTCGGCTTCGAGCGCCGCGCGCTCGCGGTCGAGTTGCGCGACGCGGCTCTCCGCGTCGGCGACGGCGCGCTTGCGCCGTCCCGCGGCGAGCTTCGCTTCGTGCGCCGACTGGCGTTCTGCTTTGGCAGCCGTTTCCGGCGGCGTTGTGCGCGCCGCCGCACGAGCGGCGCCGTTGTTCTGCGGTTCGTTGCGCGCGAGCGGTTCGTGCTGGCGGCGTTCCCACGTTGCGTAGTCGTCGGTGCTGATCTGCGCGCGGCCGTCGCGAAGCGCGACGACGCGCTCGCCGAGCCGCTTGAGCAGATACCGGTCGTGCGAGACGACGAACAGCGCGCCGTCGTATTCCGCCAGCACGTCTTCGAGCGCTTCGCGGCTGGCGATGTCGAGGTCGTTCGTCGGCTCGTCCAGGAACAGGCAGTCCGCGCGCTGCGCCATCAGCCGCGCGAGCATGATCCGCCGCCGCTCGCCGCCGGAGAACTCCTCGACGCGCTTGTCGCCGGATTCGCCGCCCAGGTTCAGCCGGCCCAATAGCCCGCGCGCCTGCTCGTCGGTCACGCCCATCCGCATCACTGCTTCCGCCGCCGTTGCGCCGGCCGGCAGATCGTCGACCGAGCTCTGCGAGTAGCTCGCGGTGCGCAATTCCGTGCCGTAGCGAACGCTGCCTTTGTCGGGCGCAAGCTCGCCGGAGAGGATGCGCAGCAGCGTCGTCTTTCCCGCGCCGTTCGGCCCCACGATCGCGACGCGCTCACCGCGCGTGAACGTCGCCGAGAGGTTCGCGAACAAGGGGCGGTCGTAGGCTTTCGCGATCCCTTTGATCTCCACGGCCGGACCGCTCGTCGCCCGCCGCGCCGCGCTCAGGGCGACGGCGATCTTGCGCCGTTCCTTGCGCGGAGCGTCGACCGCTTCGACGCGCGCGAACGCCTTCTCGCGGCTCCAGACCGCGCTGTAGTTGTGCGAGCCGTGCGTGCGCAGCTCGTCGATCACCGCGCGCTGGCGCTTGCGCTCGGCTGCCGCCGCTTCGTAGTCGCGCCGCTGCTGCTCGCGCCGCGCGTCGCGCTCGGCGACGTACATGCTGTAAGCGCGGCCGGGTTTCACGTCGTACGTCGCAAGCTCGCCGTGGTCGAGCTCCCAGATCTTCGTCGCGACCGTTTCGAGGAAGTAGCGGTCGTGCGAGACGACGACGAACGCGCGCGGGTCGCGCGCGACGAACGTCTCCAGCCAGCGCACCGTGTCGAGGTCGAGATGGTTCGTCGGCTCGTCGAGGACCAGCCAGTCGGGCTGTTCGAGAAGCGTGCGCGCGAGCATGGCGCGGGTGCGCTGGCCGCCGGAGAACTCGCGCAGCGGCCGGTCCAGATCGGCCTCCGCGAAGTCGAAGCGGTTGAGCGTCGCGCGCATCTCCCACTCCTGCGCCGCGCCGCGCGCGAGCGCTTCGTCGAACGCCGCGCGCAGCGTCAGCGGCCCGGTCTCCGACGCGTCTTGCGAGAGATAGCCGAGCCGCCGCTCGCGCGCGCGCACGATCATCCCGCCGTCCGCTTCGTCGATCCCCGCCAGCAGCCGGACGAGCGTCGTCTTCCCGGCGCCGTTCGGCCCGACCAACCCGACGCGGTCGCCGTCGCGCACGACGCCCGCCAACCCCGCGAACACCGCCTTCGCCCCGTAATGCCGCTCCAGCGCAGAAAACCGTACCAGCTCCATAACTCGCTCCGCGCCGACGTTCGACGCGGAGCCGGGATTGCCGTCCCGCTAGCGGAGGTGGCGGTTGAACCAGTCGGTGATGATGTGCAGGCGCTCGACGCGGTGGATCGGTTCGCCGGTGCGGCTGAGGTCGTGCGTCTCGCGGGGGAACTCGACCAGTTCGACCGGGCGGTTCAGGATCTTCAGCGCTTCGTACTCCTGCAGCGTCTCGGCGATCGGGGTGCGCGTGTCGTTGTCGCCGTGAAGCAGCAGCAGCGGCGTGTGCACCGCGGCGACGTGCGCGAGCGGTGACTGCTGCCAGTACGTCGGGTAGCCTTGCAGCGCGCCGCCCCACGAGCGCGGCGTCCCCGGCGGTCCCTCGAAACCGCGCGGCGCGGCGAAGTCGGCGCTGAGCGTCTCGGTGAAGAGATCGCTGACCGCGCGTTCGGCGAGCGCCGCTTTGAAGCGGTTCGTGTGCGAGATCATCCACAGCGTCGCGTAGCCGCCGTAGCTTCCGCCCGAGACGAACGTGCGCGCGGGATCGGCGTCGGCGCGCTTGACGACCTCGTCCATCACCGCGGTCTCGTCGGCGAACATCGCGTCGCCCCAGTTGCCGTCGAGCGCCGCGGACCAGTCGTAGCCGTAGCCGACGCTGCCGCGCGGGTTCGCGTAGACGACGACGTAACCGCGCGCGGCGAGCACCTGGAACTCGTGAAAGAAGCTGTTGCCGAACTCGGTGTGCGGGCCGCCGTGGATGTCGAGAATCACCGGATACCGCTTCCCCGCGACCGCGTTCGGCGGTTTGAGCACCCAGTACGCGACCGTTCCGCCCTGGCCGTTCGACACGGCGTGCTGCTCGGGGACGGCGAGCGCCAGCGAATCGGTCAGCGTGTCGTTGAGATGGGTCAGCCCTCGCGACTGGCCGGTGGTGCGGTCGAAGACGTTGATCTCGGGCAGGTGCGTCGCGTCGAGCGCGGTGTAGGCGATCGTCCTCGCGTCGCGGCTCAGCGAGCAGTCCATGATCTCGCGCCCGCCGCCGATCAGCGTCGTCGCCTTCCCGCTCGCGAGGCTGAACGCGTCGATCTCGGTCGCGCCGGAGATGCTGACGTCCGCGATCAGCGTCGCGTCGTCCGGCGTCAGCTCGCCGCAGCCGTTGCCGTTCTCCTTGGTGTCGTTGATCACACCGTCGCCGAACAGCACCGTGTTCTCCGCGACGTGCGTGCGCTCGCCGCCCCCGTCGGCGTTGACCGACGCCACCGCGGGCAGCGAGGAGGCGTCGTGACGCGACGCATAGGCGAACAGAATCCGCTTGCCGTCGTGAAACCACTGCTGGGGATTCACGCCGTAGTGCGAGCTGGCGATCTTGGCCGGCGTGCCGCCGCTCGACGAGATCAGCCACATCTCGCCTTGATCGCCTTCGACCGACGCGAGCGGCGTCACCGAGTACAGGATCTGCTTGTCGTCGGGCGACCAGAACGGCGTCGTCTCGCCGTCGCGGCTCGACGTGAGCTGCTTGGCGTTCCGCCCGTCCGCGTCGATCGTCCAGATGTGCGGCGTCTTGTCGTAGATGAAGCCGGCGCCGTTGAGCTGGTAGCGCGGCCACGGCAGCGTGCGGATGTCGCTGTGCTTGTACTTCGCAGGCGGCGCGATCCCGAGCGCTTTCCAGTCGACGTTCGCGAGCGGAGCCGGGTCGACGGCGGTCGAGGTGAACGCGATCCGCTTGCCGTCGTGCGAGAACACCGCGCCCGAGGCGCCGTGCTCCTGGTGCGTCAGCCGGCGCGCTTCGCCGCCCGTCAGGTCGATCGCGTAGAGCTGCCCCGGCCCCTCGTGCGCGCGGGTGAAGACGATCGTGCGGTCGTCGGGCGACCAGGCCGGCTCGGCGTCGTTCTCGCCGCGGGTGAGCTGCACGACCCGCGAGCCGTCCGAGTCGGCAAGCCACAGACCGGCTTTGTACGTGTCGCTCTTCATGTCGGCGCGCTGCACGACGAAGGCGACCCGCTTGCCGTCGTGCGAGATGGTCGCGCTCGACACGAACGCGATCTTGAAAAGATCTTCGGCCGCGACCGGGCGTTTTGACCCAGCCGCGCTCGCCGGCAGCGCTCCGGTGAGCAGCGCCGCGACGAGCGGGAATACGTGCAACGGGCGCATCGTCACAGCTCTTTCGCGAACCAGTCTTGGATCAGGTGGAGGCGTTCGATCCGGTGGACCGGCTCGCCGGTGCGGTTGAGATCGTGGTTCTCGCGCGGCACCTGGACGTAGGTGATCTTCTCGCCGAGCGACTTCGCCAGCGTGAACCAGGAGTCGGAGTCGACCAGCGGCGTGCGCGTGTCCTCGCTGCTGTGCAGCAGCAACAGCGGGGTCGTCACGTCGGCAATCGAGGAGATGGGCGACATTCGCCAGTAGGCGTCCTGGTTTTCCCAGGCGTTGCCGAACCCGTACGTCGCGCTGGTGTTGCTGCACTCGTCGCACGCCAGGAACGCGGACGTCATGTCGCTGACGACGCGCTCGGCCAGCGCCGCCTTGAAGCGATGCGTGTGCGAGATCATCCACAGCGTCGCGTAGCCGCCGTAGCTTCCGCCGAGCACGCCGAACCGGTGCGGGTCGACATCGGAGCGCTTCGCGACCGCGTCGATCACCGCCATCTCGTCGCGGAACATCGGGTCGCCCCAGCTCTTCGCCAGCGCTTTCGAGAAGGGGTAGCCGTAGCCGAGGCTCCCGCGCGGGTTGGCGTAGACGACGTTGTAGCCGCGTCCCGCCAGCAGCTGGATCTCGTGAAAGAACGAGTTGCCGAACAGCGACGAGGGTCCGCCGTGGATCTCTAGCAGCGTCGGCGCGCGCGTTCCGCGCGGAACGTTCGCCGGCAGAAACCACGCCTGCACCGGAAAGCCCTGCTCGTCGCGCACGGTGAAGCTCTGCGCCGGCGCGATCCGCGTGCTCGCGAGATAGTCCGCGTTGAGGCTCGTCAGCTTGCGCGAGGCGTTGCGCGCCGCGTCGTACAGGTAGACTTCGGCGGGGTGGGTCGTGTCGGAGGCGACGTACGCGATCTTGGTGAGCGCGTCGTTCGCGGTGCAGTCGGCGATCTCGTCGCCGCGTGCGACGACGTCGCTCGCCCGGCCGCTGGCGGTGTCGAAGCGTTTGAGCGCCGTCGCGCCTTGTACCGTGACGTCGGAGAGAAACCAGCGGTCGTGCGGCTCGGGGAGCGGGCCGCAGCCGGCCCCGCCTTCCTTCGTGTCGGTCAGCATCGCGTCGCCGAGCACCACCGTGTTCTCCGGGACGATCGTGCGTTCGCCGCCGCCGGCGCCGACCACGTCGATCCCGGTGAACCCCGCCGGATCCGGTCGCGACGCCATCGTTATGTACAGCGAGCGCGAGTCGTGCGACCACGCCGGCGCGCCGCTGTTGCGGTGCTTCGCCGGGACGCGCCGCAGCGCGCCGCCGTTCGAAGCGACGACGTAGACGTCGCTGTCGAGCCGGTCGGGATCGACCGGGCGCCGCAGCGAGACGAACGCGATGCTGCGGTCGTCGTACGACCACACGGCGGAGCCTTCCGACCACGGCGAGACGGGCGTGATCATCCGGCGTCCGGAACCGTCGGGCCGGATCGTCAGCAAGTGCGTGTGCTGCGTGAACGTCTCGCCTTGTCCGTTGACCTCGAAGTCGAGCCGGTCGGTCGTGCGCACGTCGCTGAGCTGGTGCTTCTCGTCGAGCTTCTGGCCCGCGGCGGCCTCGTCGAGGTGCGTCTTCGGCTTGGGATCCTCGAACGTCGCGCCGTAGAGGATGCGCGTGCCGGCGTGCGACCAGCGCGGGCCGAAGGCGCCTTTCGCTTCGGCGGTGAGCTTGCGCGCTTCGCCGCCGTCGAGCGCGATCGCGTAGATCTGCGACGGCCCGCCGCGCGCGCCGGCGAATGCGATCGTGCGATCGTCCGGCGACCACTGCGGATCGCTGTCGCCGTCGCCGCGCGTGAGCTGCCGCAATCCCGTGCCGTCGCTGCGCACGACCCAGACGTTGCGCACGTAGCGGTTGCGCGCCGGGTCGAGCTTGGTCACCACGAAGGCGACGCGGTCGCCGCGGTGCGAGATCGCCGCGGTGCTGACGTACGCGATCCGCGCGATGTCTTCGGGCGTCGTCGGCCGCGGCGCTGCGGCCGCAGCGGGGAGCATCGCAAGCGCCGTCAGGGCCGCGGCCGAAACGGCCAGGGATGCCTTCATGGCCTAGCAACTATGCAACGCGAGCGCGGCCGCCCTTCACCGCCGTCTCATTTTCTTAGGGTTGGCTTGGAAATGCCGCGCTTGCCGAGCGAAGCCGGAGGGCCGAAGCCCGGCGCGCGCCGTACCGAATCACCATGCTGGCTCTCGTGATGCTTGCCGCGGCCGTTGCGGCACCGACGCCGACCGCTGCACCGACCCCCTCGCCGCAGCGCGTCCTCGGCTTGATCCGCGCGCAGTTCCGCTCGCACCGCCCGCCGCCGCCGTACGAGACGTACACGCTCGTGCGCTCGCAGAAGGCGACGAACGGGTATCCCGATTTTGCCAACAGCTACACCAAGCACATCTGGGTGCGCAACTCGGACCGCGCGGCGCTCACGCGGATGGTCTTCCGCGACGAGGCGCGCGGCGATATGGTCTTCGACCGGCCCGCGTTCAACGAGGCGCGCGATCCCGGGCCGCCGACCGCCGACGTCTTCGAGCCGGCGCCGGCGCGCCCGCACCCCGTCTCGGAAGTCCCGACGCCCGAGCCGAACTACACGCCGCTGCCGGTGATCGGCGGCGTGCGCACGCTCATCGAGTCGGACTACAAAGTCGAGTCGCTCGATGTCGAGGGCGACGAGCTGCACCTGCACATCTACCCGATCCGCGATGTCGAGCGCAACCGGCTGCGCGAGATCTACTGCGACCGCAAGACGTACGAGCTGCACAAGCTGATCGCGACCGACAAGCTGTTCATCGACAAGGGACCGGTCTATCCGGTGACGTTCACGATCACGATGGGGATGGTGCAAGGGATCCCGGTCGTGACCGACCTGCACGGCGTCGTCGGCGGCGGCTATAACGACGACGGCAAGGAAGTGGACTATCAGTTCCGCGACATCACATTTCCGAAGTCGCTGCCCGACTGGTACTTCAACCCGCGCACCTACGCTCAGCACGACAACAACACGGCGCCGTCGTAGGACACGCGCACGCGGCGCCGAGTTGCGCTGCGAAAGTGGCCCCGTTCCCCTCGCACGGAGCGGCTCTTGTGCGCGCCCGCGCGATGCGGTTCGATGACGGCATGAGCACCGAAGTCCTCCCGCGGTCCGTCACCGTCGAGCTCGTCGCCGCGTTCACCAAGGACGGGGGCGGCGGAAACCCGGCCGGCGTCGTTCTCGACGCGAGCGGCATCGCGCCGGCGGAGCGGGGGCGCATCGCGGCCGAGGTCGGCGCGCCGGAGACGGCGTTCGTCACCGTCGCGAGCGACGGCGCGTTCGAGACCGCGTTCTACTCGCCGAGCAAACAGGTTCCCGACTGCGGCCACGCGACCGTCGCGGCGTTCTCGCTGCTCGCGCGGCGCGGCGCGCTGCACGGCCCGGCCGCGGTGAAGCGCACCGTCCTCGGCGACCGCGCGATCTCGGTCGAAGGCGAGCGCATCTTCATGGAGCAGCCGCGCCCGAAGCTGGCGCCGTTTCCGCATGCGGCGGAGATCGCGTTCGCGCTCGGCCTCGGCCCGGAGTCGATCGCGCTGGAGCCGGTGCTGGCCGACAACGGCGTGCGCTTCGTGCTGGTCGAGCTGACGCCGGAGGCGCTCGCCGCCGCGGTGCCCGACCGCGGAGCGATCGAAGCGATCACCGAAGCGCCCGACGCGATCGGGCTCTACGTCTACGCCGGCGATCACGCGCAGTTCGACGCGACGATCCGCATGTTCGCGCCGCGCATCGGCATCCTCGAAGAAGCGGCGACGGGGATGGCGGCCGGGCTGCTCGGCGGATATCTCGCGCGCGATCACGAGACCGCGTCGTACCGCTTCCTGCAAGGCGCCTTGATGCCGCAGCCGTCGCCGAGCAAGCTCATCGTGCGCGTCCGCCCGGATCGCGTGCTGGTCGGCGGCACCGCGACGCCGCTGAACGCGGTCGAGATCGCGCTGTAGCGCTGTCGTTACAAGTTGCTTCGGCGCGAGCTGAAGGCCGGCGTCAGCGGCTGCGCCACGTGCCGACGAACATCGGCACGCACGGATTCCGTCGCGTCGTCGTCGCGCATCAGCCACGCCACGATCGCGCGCGCGGCGAGATCGGCGCCATCCTCATTCATGGTGAGCAATGTTGCGAGGCCGCCCGGAAACAGCTGCGTTGCGCGTGGTAACGGCTGACCGGGCTCAGCCGGTGTCAGTTTTGCTTCAATTCCGGAGATGAGGACCCGCCCGTCCTGCATGGCTGAAAGGTTCGCGAACCGCCCCTCATGGTTAAAGCTGCCGACGTCGGCATTCCAGCGTTGTGCGAGCGGCGTGCGGTCGTCGAAAAAGCTATGGACGCTCCATGCCTTTTGGAGTACGACTTCAGTGCGGCAAATACGACTGTTCACCTGACTGCACCATAGGGCAAAGCGCTCTTGAATCATGGCGGGCGTCAGTTTCTCCGAGAACGATTCGAGGACGGCGACAAGCGCGTCATCATCAAGCGAGCCGAGCCACGAGAGCCCTGCGCGAAAGATGATGGTTGGGCCGGTGACCCGGACGTCATACTGGCCGGCACGGCGCTGAATCGCATCGAACGCGGTCCTGTCGTCATCCGTGACGGAGATTTGCGCCGGCCGAGCGTTAGGGGCGTTTGCCTGTGGCATGCCTTAACCCTAACATACCATAGGGTCTTTCCGCAAGGAGGACCGGAGCCCGGGGCTCGGCCGCCCCATGCCACCGAGCCCCGGCAGTCAGGTGCCCTTCTCGGCCCCTATGTATCGGATCCACTTGAGGTAGAACGCCGGACTCGTCGTGAGCGCATTCGGGTCGCCGTAGACGGCGTAAAACTCATTTTTGAATGCCAAGAAATGAAATGCCAGAGAGAGATTTCCAGCTTTGACGAAGCAGCCGGGATAGTACGGATTTCCGCTGCAGATGCTCGGAGACGAAAGCGCCAGCGGTTGAAACGAATTGGGCAGGTTCGGCCCCACGATGCGCCGCGCTCCGATATCGAACCGGGCGTAGCGGCTGACCTGCCAGGCGAGGCTCGCGCGCTCGAGCCACTGCGTCGTGGTGCTTTCGCCGCGAACGGTCGCCTCATAGCGGTCCTCGTCCGTTTCGAGCGCAATGGAGAGGCGCTTCGAGAGCCGCACGGTGGAGTGGTACACCCACGAGTCGAGTTTTCCGTCATAATACGGCCCGCCGCTGTACTGCACGTATGTCGGCGCGCTCGTCGTCGTGCTGCTTCCATTGGCTTGATTCTTTCCGAGACGATAACCGATCAGGAAGCCGTTGGAGTCGAACGGCAAGAGCCGACCTTCGGACGTGAGCACGCCCTGATGGTTCAGCGACACGCCGACCGTAAAGAGATTCTTGAGGTCGACGTTCACCTGACCATAGTTTGTCGCCAAAGCGAGCCGGCCTTGACCGTTCCACTGTCTGGTGTAGGCATCGAGGAGGAAGATGTCCTCGATCGCCGATTTCGACGAGAAGTTGAAGATCTTTCTTGCGTAGGCCTCATACCCCGCGACGTCCGGCTGCTGAACGTAACCATCTTGCGGATTGAACTGCGCCCCGACCTTCTGATAGGTGAGACCGTACTGCAACGTCGCACCCGCGTAGAACGAGCCGCCTTCGAAGTAATTCCCCAACTGCGGACTCGTCACGTAGGTTCCGCGGTCCTGGCCGGTATTGGCGTACGCGCCGAAGTGCGAGGTCTGATTCAGGTAGCCGGCGTCGAGCGTCGTCGTGTGGTCGACCGAGCTGGGTGTCGCGACGCCTACCCCCTGCGCGGCGAGCAAGACGGCGTGTCCGGCGTTCGAAAAGGAATAGGCAAGAGTCTCCGCTTCATCGCTGCGCCCCTTACCGAGCGCGTCATATGCCGCAAACGTGAGGGGGCCCTGGGTCCCTTCCACCGCGTATCCTTGCGAGAATCTGGGGATCGCGGGCGTATACAGCGGTATCGGACAGTTGCCGCAGCTGAACCAACTGTTGAACGACGATCCGACCTGCGTGAAGAACGGCCGAACCTCGCTATACTGCCGGGGAAAGGCCGTGGGCGCGATCGTTTGTTGATCCACCTCGACGTTCGAATAGTCCGGGTGCAGGGACGTTACGAAGGATGCTGTCGGGGAAATCGGAATCGAGGCGTCGAGCCCCATCCTCGCACCCGTCGAGGAACCGAATTCGGCGAGCGAGTAGGGCTGAATGCGCGCCTTCGGACGAGTCGACGCGGTCTGACGGATTCCGAGGCCGCCAAGCGAGCCGAAGAAGGTCGCATCGGCGACCTGTGAGGCGCGAGGCGAATACGCCCACACCGACAATTCGTTCGTCGCCTGCGTATAACGCGCAAATTGAACGCGCCAGGTCATAGCTCCGCCGCCGCGCATGATCTGCAGCGGAATCCGCATCGTCACGGCGTACCCTGTCGCCGTTTTCGTTCCGGTGGCACTCCACTGGGGCGCATAGGCGGAATTTTCGGTCGACGTCTGAAACTGCGCACCCTTCGGATTGGCGACGAACGTGTACTCGAAGCCCTTCGTCCCCTGCGGAGCCAGCTCGACTTCGACGTAGTCGTCGCTCGTGACGCCCGATCCGTTCGTCAGCTGCGTCTCGGCGATCGGCTCCTTCTGCGCCGCGATGAACATGATGTCGAGATGATCATTTTCCTGACCGATAAAGACCTTCGTCACTTCGGTGGCCGCGCTGCGCCGATTGAAGTCCATGCCTAGGGTAACGCTCGAAGCGTCCTTCCACCCAGAATCGGCATCATTCGCCGACGGCACGCTTTTCAAGAACGGTACAGTGATCGACGCCTCCGACTGCTCAGCGAACGCTCCCTGCGGCATGGCGCTCAACCCCGCGAATAGGCAGACGCAGAAAATCTTGATCGTATTCGTTGTGGGAATCCTCATCGTAGGTCTTTCATCGTGCTGCGGTCCCGTTACGCGGGAGTAACCTCCGCGAGTTGACGTCCCGCACCTCTCAGATCGCCGATGTCGAGGACGCGGTCGAACAGCGCATGATACTCCTCGAACCCGTGCATGATGACGACGAGAGACTTTCCTTTGGTTTTCTCGATAAGCAGCTTCATCGCGATCGCTCTGGTACCGGGATCCAGATTCGCGAGCGGCTCGTCGATGAGATATAGGTCGGCTTCGCGCGAAAGCGCTAGTGCGAGAGCTAGCTTCTGCTGCTGGCCGGACGAGAGCTCATCCGCATACGTATCAGCTTCCCGCAGCAGGTCGAACGCGGCCAACATCTCGGCATCGTCTACGAAATCTCGCACGAACAGCGGCGGAAAACAGAGCGGCAGGGTGATCGCGCTTATCCTTTCCGGAAGCAGCACGGTTCCATTCGTCGGCCTCAAGTGGCCGGAAAGGACGTTCGCGAAGGTCGTTTTCCCCGAGCCGTTCGGGCCTACGATGAGGACTTTCTCTCCATTTGCCACGTGCAATGAGAGATCGTCCAGGACCGGCTCGCCGCCGTACGAGAACGCCACACCGGCGGCCGTCGTCGTGCTCCCGATCGCGCGAGCCGGCATCGGCGACGACGCCGCGAACGCGGCGACCCGTCGCGCCATGGTACCGAGTCTGGAAAGCGTTGTGGTGCTGCCCATGAGCTGCATCAACGTAGTCACGGTTCGCCAAAAAGTGTTCACGAAGGCAAGGTAAGTGCCGAACGTGATGGTGCCTTTGATCACGAGCGAGGCGCCGACGAACATCGAGAGAAAGTCCGACACGTTCATCGTTGCGCTGTTGAGCGCCTGAAACGTCCGAGCGACCCGGTAGCTCCGAAAGCCGGTCGAGAGCAACTCTTCGTAGCACCGAACGAAGAGCCGTGCGGTCGCCGAAGAGAGCCCGAAGCCGACGACGATGCGCGAAGCGCTGAGCGCCTTCGTCAAGAACGATATCACCGCGCCTTCTTGCTCGCGCTCCTGCGTCGTCAGCGCTTGGATCTTTTTGCCTAGGATGACGCTTGCGACGGCCGCAATCGGTACGAGCGCGGCGAGAATCGCCGTTGCCTGCCAGGACAGATAGAACAAGACGATCGTCATGGCGCCGAACAGGACAACCTGACACACCATCTCTTGAATCGCCTGGAGGTATGGAATCAGCCCTTCTTGTACGTCGCCGTGAATGCGCGACACGAAGTAGCCCGGACCATGGCGCAGCACGGCCGCATACGGTTTCTCGTAGAAGGCCGCGAGCAGTCGTTGGCCGACCGCTCTGGCGATTCGGTTTTCGAGCGCAGCGTTCCACAGGCTCGCCACGGTCCCAAGTGCGTTGATCGCGAGGCCGAAGACCAAGTACGCCAGCGCAAACATGACGAACTTGCCAAAGTTCCCGTGCACCACAGCCTGGTCGAAGATCGACTTCACCAGCAGCGGGTGTACGACGCCCTCGGATCCGCGTAAGAACGCAGACGCCACAACCGTCGCGGCGTATTCCAGACGAAAGCCGCGCAGCAATGTGAACACGCCCGCCGAGCTCGCCGGCGGCGCGCAGTCTTCCGTCGGCAGGTCTTCGATCGCGTTCACGTCATTGCAAGCACCGCTCGGTTTGCAAGCGATGCCGCCTCAGCTGCGTGATCGAGCGTGAAGTCGCTTTCATCAAGGTGGACGAGGCGATGGATCGCGCGCATCGTTCCGGCGACGCCCGTGGCGTAGTCGCACGTGACCCGGAACAGACCGTCCCCGGGCAACGCTGCCCCCTCCGGATAGTCGATCAAATAGAGATCCCGAATCCCCGCCAGCGGGCGGCGGCTCATCTCGACGAACTTGCGATCGCCCGAGGCGTTGAAGGCGTCGGTAAACACGTCGACAAACCCGCCCAAGCCGAAGATCAATCCCGGGAACACGGCGTACTTACGCCAGGCGTCTCGCAGGATCGGCTCAATTTCGTCCAGCATCCCGTACCGGATCGCGACCTTCGCGATCCCTGCGCTGCCCTCTTCGATATACGGCTCGAGCGTGACGCCGTCCGGCAAAGCAAAGAACGATTTCGCGTCCTTGTCGTGGTCGACGGCATGCGACAGATCGAACGATAACGCCGATTGTCCCGCTTCGAGGATGTCCGCTCTTCCGCCCAACTGCTGAAGCCGCAGGAAAAAGAGCGCTACCCCGCTCTGACCGTATCCATAGCCGAGCCACGTCTTGTCCTCGTGAACCCAATGGATTCCGCGTTCGCTCTCTTGCGAGCCCGCCAACAGGAAATCCGCGATCTCATTGGCCTTCGCAAGGTACTTGTGGTCGCCTGTCCGCGAGTACAGAAAGAGGTTGGTCATCCCGACCCCTGAAGCGCCATAGAGCATCGAGTGATTGCGCTCGAGCAACGGGCTCTGATTCGCGTTCTCCAGCATTGCGATCGCGTGGTCGCGCATTCCGAGCTCCCACAGGCACCACGCCATACCGGACGTTCCGGTAAGAAGTCCCGGCGCCAAACCGCCTGGCAGGCGATCCAGTTGGCGCTCCAGCCAATCAAGCGCGGTCTGCGGTGCCTCGAATCCACATTTGTTCAAAGCGTACAGCGTACCGCAGGCTCCGAATCCAAGTCCCAGCGGGTTCGTCTGATAACCGAACGGATCGCTCGGGAACAGGGCCAGGCGTCCTTCGGGTCTCATGTTCGCTAAAAGAAAGCCGGCGAAGCGGCCTACGGTGTCCCTGCACCAATCGAGATCGACGTCGTCCCTGAAACCGGGCGTAAACGCCGAGGGCGGATCTTCGAGGAGCGCGATGGCGCGTTCGCTGGTCATCGTGCCCTTCGAGAGGCCGTTGATCACGGAGAACACGTTGCCCCTGGACCATCCAACATCTTCAACGATCGCGGAAAGGACGGACTCATAAAGGTCCGGTTTAATCGAGGACATCGCCGCGATCGGAAACATGGTGTAAAGCATGATCGCCGCCAGACCGTAGAGGTCGTCTTTGAACGTCGACGGCACGTCGCGCCCGCTTATGGGGTTCCGGAAGCCGGGCGTATACAGCAAGCTGGGCTCGTCGATACCGACTCTGCACGCACCCTCGAAGTCGATTAGCCGCACTTCATAGGTCGACGGGTCGATTTTTAGATTCTCGGCGGATATGTCTCCCAAGACGATCCCGCGCGCGTGCACGCACTCGACCGCCCCAAGAAAGCTTCGAAACAGCTTCAGAAAGAGGTCGTAGAAACGACGGCTGTCTTCCGGCTCCGGCTGGATCTTTAGCACCGGGCTTTGCGTGAGCATTATTTCGCGGATGTCCGAGCCCTTGATGTACTCCTCGACGACGAAGGAGTGCTCCCATTCGTCGAATGCATCCACCGGTTTTGGAGCGATGCCGGTGTCGGCAAGGGCTTCAAGGATCGCGTATTCCTTCTTCAGCCTGCCGACTGCATCGACGCCGTAGCGGTCCACCGCGGTGTCGGCTCGAGCTTCCTTGACGACGACTTCGGCTCCCGATTCTCGGTCGAGCGCGAGATACACGCCGCCCGTATTCGAAAACGTGAACGCTTCCTTCACGAGATAGCGGCCATTCTTGAGCTCGACCGTCTCGTCGTCGGTGATCGATGCATCAGGAAACGGATCCGCGGTCCACTCAGGAGGCGAAAAATACGCATTTCTCTGGTCCGCGACCGGCTTGCCGTCCGGAGCAAAGATCACCATGCTGCGCAGTCCCGTGATCTCAGTGACCGCGTTGGCCTGAATTCCTCCATAGCGGTAATACAACACGCGGCAATCTTTGTAGCGCTTGTCGGATAGCACGTACGGGCCCCGTTCGCTGCGCAAGCGGACGTACAGCTTTTCGATAATCCCTGTGAACGAATCGAGGTCCGTCGGATAGATCGTCATGAACTTTCCGGACCCACCGCGATTCCAGCCCTTGGAACCCATCAGCGACAACACGTTTCGGTCGACGGAACACTTGAATGCCACACCGGCATCGATGAGGACCGGCGCAACCCGGCGCAGAATCGACTCGCTGTTCGAGACGGTCGCAGACACATGGATCTTCCATCCTTGCGTCGGCAACGTGCGACCTTTCGGATGGACGTGAAACCAGAAACCGTTAGGCTCCGCCGACCATTCGCCGGGGCTCTGCGCGACGACATCACGTACGATCGCCATGTACTCTTCGGACGGCCTGTACGCCCGTTCAAAGGGTATGTAAAACCGATTGTCTGCTAACAGGTAGAAAAATTTGGCGATATGGCGGAGGTCTCTCAATGCGCTCGGTCCTTAACGGGTCGCGGGAACGGGCCCGGGGGAGCAAAACCGTCGCCTTGCTCCCCCAATCCGATTAAGACGGGAAGATCTAGAGTCCGGCGTTCTGGCCCCGGCTGTTGCAGCAATGATCGTTGCTGCTGCTGCAGCTTACGGCCGTGTTCATAATGGTAGTCTTGATACCTTGAAGCTTCTGAAGCGAAAGAATCCGATTCATCGTACGTACACCCCCTTTCGGCTTGAATTTGAGGCTATCGCAGGCTCAGAGTCCCGCGTTTTGTCCCTTGGAATTGCAGCAGTAGCTCGTACTACTGGTCGTACTCGCGACCGCGATCACGAGTCCCGGGACGTTGTTCTGGCTGAGTTTTTGAAGCGAGAGAATCCGTTGCATTATGCAAACACCCCCTTTCTAGACCCCAGACTACAGGCGAGCCGCACCGTTTACAGTCCGGCGTTCTGTCCCTTGCTGTTGCAGCAGTAGCTCGTGCTGCTGGTCGCGCTCGCAACGGCCACAGCAATTTGCGGCGCCGCGTTCTGGCTGAGCTTCTGAAGCGAAAGAATCCGTTGCACTAACCATTCGCCTTTCGTTTTTTGGCCGCACACGGGTCACCGTGGCGGAGGGAAACACAGCGGCGCTGTACGACCAAAAGGTTCCGCGACGCGGTAGCCTAGCGCACAGCAAGACAGCTGTCCCTCCAAGCACCCCGGACCTGCAGCGCCGCTGCGTGACGAATAATACCATCGGCACTTGCAGTGCGGGTACTCGCAAAACCGATAGCTGAAACGTTCGGTCACGATCAGTGTGCGTTCCGCGCGATGGGCGGAAAACGGACAGCGAGAGTCGCTTGCTTATCGCCGTGCTGAACTCGGCGACAGATCGCGCAAGGACCCGTCAATGTCTAATTGCAACGATCACCGGTCAGCAGGGAAGGCAAGCACAAGTTTCTCTTTATGGACGCCCTGCTAAGCGCTGAGTGCCGCACGCGGTGGAGGAGCATCTTTTGTTTTGACTGAAGTCTCTTGACGCTGGCGTGAACCAGCCAGGCGTTGCTTACCTTAGCCGGGAAAGATAGGATCGCGCGTGCACAACGTTCTCACCAAGATCGAGTTTTCCGTTTTGGAAGGCCTGGCCGAAGGCTTGCAGAGCAAGGAAATTGCTTCTCGCATCGGCCGCAGCACGGCGACCGTCGAATTCCATATCAGGTCGCTCTACATGAAAATGCTCGCTCGTTCACGCGCTCATCTCGTGGCGCGCGCCTACGACGAAGGTTATTTGAGGACACGCGAGCCGGCGTAGTGTGCAGCGTAGCCCCAAACGAAAAAGCCGCCTGAAAAGGCGACTTTTTCATTGCGATGACGGCCGCTGATACCGGGCGCGCATTCATCGCGGCCCGTGTACCCGCGCCGCGTCTCAGCTGGTCGTGACGGTCTTCGTGAGCAGGTAACCGTCGAGCCCTTCGGTGCCGCCTTCGCTTCCATAGCCGGAGTCTTTGATTCCGCCGAACGGCAGCTCGGCGAAGGCGATCCCGAAGTGGTTGATCCCGATCATCCCGGCTTCGATCTCGTTGCCGAGCCGGATCGACTCGCCGACGTCCTGCGTGAACGCGTACGCCGCGAGCCCGTAGGGCAGCGCGTTCGCCTGCGCGATCGCGTCGGAGAGCTCGCGGTACGGCGTGATCACCGCGATCGGCCCGAACGGTTCTTCGTTGAGCACGCGCGCGTCGGCGGGAACGTCGGTGAAGACGGTCGGCGGAAAGAAGAATCCGGGGGAGTCGAGCGGCGAGCCGCCGATGTGCACGCGGCCGCCGCGCCGCGTCGTGTCTTCGACCAGCGAGACCATCGCGTCGCGCCGGCGCGCGTTCGCCAGCGAGCCCATCTGCGTCGTGTCTTCGAGCCCGTGCCCGATGCGCAGCGAGGCTCCCTTCGCGGCGAACGCTTCGGTGAACTTCGCGACGACGTTCTCCTGCACGAAGAACCGCGTCGGCGAGACGCAGACTTGTCCGGCGTTGCGGAATTTCGCCGAGACGGACATCCCGACGGCTTTTCCGAGGTCGGCTTTGTCGCTGACGATCACCGGCGCGTGTCCGCCGAGCTCGAGCGTCGCGCGCTTGAGCCCGTCCGCGGCGAGCCGCGCAAGGTGCTTGCCGACCGCGGTCGAGCCGGTGAACGAGATCTTGCGGATCACCGGCGAGGCGATCAGCGTCTCGGAGATGTGCGGCGGGTCCCCGTACACCACGTTCACGACGTCGTCGGGCAAGCCCGCGTCGCGCAGCGCGTCGTAGAGCGCCAGCGCCGTCGCGGGGGTTTCTTCGGACGGCTTGATGATGATCGAGCAGCCGGCGCCGAGCGCGCCCGCGAGCTTGCGCCCCGGCGTGATCGCGGGGAAGTTCCAGGGCGTGAACGCCGCGACCGGGCCGACCGGTTCGCGCATCACCAACTGCCGCACCGCCGGCGAGCGGCCCGGCACGACGCGCCCGTACGCGCGCCGGCCTTCTTCGCCGCTCCACTCGAGGATGTCGGCGGTGGCGAGAATTTCGAGCCGCGACTCGCTAAGCGGTTTTCCTTGCTCGAGCGTGAGGATGCGCGCGATCGGGTCGACGCGCTCGCGGATCAGCCGCGCCGCGGTGCGCAGCACGTTCGCGCGGTCGTAGGGCGAGGTCGCGCGCCAGCGCGCAAAACCGCGCTGCGCGGATTCGAGCGCGCGCTCGAGATCTTCCGTGGTGGCAATCGGAAGCCGGCCGATCTCCTCGCCGCTCGCCGGATCGTGCACGGCGAGCGTGCGCCGCGCGTCCGGGCCGACCGGCTCTCCGCCGATCACCATCCGCAGCTCGCCGGCATAGGCCGCGCCGTGCGTCGTCGCAGTCGTCATGTCACATCTTCCCTTGCGGCCGTTCGCGTCGCCGGAGCTTCGCGGATCAGCCTGGCGATCACCTCGTCCAGGCTGTCGAACGACTCGACGATCGCGCGGTTCTTCGCGCTGATGAAGCCTTTGGCGTGCGCGCCGTCGATCAGCGCGAGCAGCGCGTCGTAGTACCCGTCGACGTTGGCGACGATGCACGGCGCGTCGATCAGCCGTAGCTGCACCCAGGTGACGATCTCGAAGAACTCTTCGAACGTGCCGAAGCCGCCGGGCAGCGCGACGAACGCGTCGGCGAGCTCCGACATGAGCTGCTTGCGCTCGTGCATCGACTCGACGACGCGCAAGTCGACGCCGCCGTGCGCGATCTCGCGCTCTTGCAAGAACCGCGGGATGATCCCGACCACGTCGCCGTCCGCTTCGAGCGCCGCGTCGGCGAGCGCGCCCATCAGCCCGACGCGCCCGCCGCCGTACACCACGCCGATCCCGGCGCGCGCCAGCGCCGCGCCGAACGCGCGCGCGATCGCCGCGTAGCGCCCGTCGTCCCCGGGCGACGACCCGCAGTAGACGCAGACCCGCACTACTCGACCGGCGTCCCTCGAACGGCCGTGCGGCTGGTCGCCAGCGGACGCAGCCCGTTGAGCGCGAGCCGCACGAAGTGAACCTGCTCGTAGTGCTCGTCGAGCGCCGCCTTGTCGCGCCACTTCTCGTAAAGCACGAACGTCCCGGCGGCATCCCCATCTCCGCGGCAGACCTCGTAGCCTAGACACCCAGCCTCGCCGAGCGAGGCCGCGCGCAGCTCCCTGAAGAGCCGCTCCGCCTCGTCGGCCTCGGCCACAGGAAAGGTGTACGTCACGGCGTTGATGAGCATCGCGGGCCCGGTTTCCCCGGAAGCCTGGCTATACCCACCGCGGCCCAGCATTGAAAAGACCGTCTTGCAGGAGGGATTAAGCAAGCCGTACTTTAATCTAGAGCCCCCCAACCTTCTCGACGCCCTTGGGTGTGAAAGGCTTCCTTGATGCCACCGCTCCCGCCTGCGCTAGAACCGTATCGCGGGCTGCTGATCGCAATGGTTGTCGCGATCGCATTGCTCCTGATCTTTCCGCCAACGCGGCGCGCCTTACGCACGCTGTACGAACAGATCATTGGTTACCGTGACGGGTTCTTTCTCTCAAGCCATCAGCTTCGATCTGCGGAGCACGCGGTTACGAGCAAGGTCGACGGCTTCCAACATAGCGTCGTGAGATGGTGCCGCAAGAAGATGATCAAGTATCATGAGGAGACGCGGAAGAGGTATCTAGGCTACACGGTTGCGTTGCGGGAGCATAAAGATGCCGCGGAGGCGCTGGTGCGTATCGAAGATCAGGCCAAGCGTGACCGTTCGAACGGAATTTTCGAAACGAGTGTGTCGTCGCGTTCTCCCTTTTCTGAAAAAACCTATTACACATTGCAGGCCATCATCGGCGTTGGCGATATCGTCTTTACATACTTTGCATTCGAACTGTTCGCATTGCCGACGATCTTGCTCGTACCACTCGTGCTCATGCTGGGTGGTATTGGCGTCGTTCTTGGTCATTTCTGCGGGCAGGCGATTAAGAACGGGAATCGCCCCATTGCGATCGCGACAGGAATCGGCTGCGTCGGGCAGAGCCTGATCCTCGGCGCAACGCGGTTCGCATATCTTCTTTCGCAGGCCCAGGTAAGCAACGTAGACACAATTAGCGCGATCGCGGCTTTCGGTATCCCGTTTTTGCTTGTGTTCACCTCGGTAATTCTTGGGGCACAACTCCGATACCCGACCGCGCTGGAGCTGGCGCGCGCGAGAGAGAGCGCCGCACAGCATCTGTGCGACGCGACCTTTGCCGGCGGCAGGATTGCTGCCGAGAAGCTGAACGCTCGTATGGAAGAGAGGAAGTGGCGGACACTCGAGATAATCGATGCCTACTATCGAGGCTTTCATTTTGGCTGGCGGAACGAACCGCTTGAATTCGATGATCCGCAGATCAAGATACCCGCCGCCGAATGGCCCCCGCCAGCAGTAGCGCCGGAGACCACTCCGCCCGCTGCGGCGACCGCTTCCGGCATGAGCCGCGGCGGTTCGCCGTGAGCGCACCGAGTCCACTGCATGTCGCAATCGCCCTCCTTCTTGTCGCCGGGAGCGCCGGATTGCTGGCTGGATGCTCAGGCGAGACACACGTTGAGGTGCTTGCAAGCAATCATCATCAGGCGCGCGGGAACGCGTGGCCCCTCGAGCGCGACGCTTTCCTGCAACTCGCAAATACCGGAATCCAACCGGGCTGGCACATCGTCGTCTCGCCGATCAGCGAACGTTCCTTTGCACTGCAGGCACTCTACGACGAGGCGTTGCCGGCGTACTCCTTCGTTGGGACGAACTTCTATCAACAAGATCTCGCGAAAAAGAAAGGGCAAGCTGACGTCAAGAAAGCACTCGCAGTCCTCGATGCCAATCGCGCTGGCAGCGACCGCACCGAGATCATTGCAGCGATTGGCTCAGCGGCCAAACGATTCGGCGGTGACAAAGGGTCGTCCAAGAAGATCCTCGTGATCCTTTCGTCCGGCTTCGAGCAGAGCTCGGTCATCAACATGGCAGACTATCATCTTGATCTTAACGAGGCGACAGCAAAGCACATCGTCGAGCATCTCCAGCAGCTCGGGACGATGCCGCAGCTATCGGGAGTCGACGTATGCATGGCCGGGATTACAGCAGGTGATCACCAGTGGGCCGATCAGAAACGGCTCGTCAACATCGAGCACTTCTGGGAGCTATTCTTTACCAGTGCGGGCGCGAACCTCGTTTGGTACGAGCCAACGCTAAAAGGCTGCCCCGCACTACCGCGCTAAAAGTTGGTCGGATTGGGAGTGGACGTGACGACGGCGAGTGGAATTCCGGCGACAAAGTTTAGGAACAAGGTCATGCCCTGGCTGCTGCGCCGGATCTATCCATATTATGTGCCGAGTTTTCTGCGCGATCGGCTGCAGCGCGAGCTGACTGCCGTGTTAACGATTCTCCGCGCACGTACAAGGAACTACGACGATGAGACCTGGACCCGGCTCAGCGACGCCCTCCAGCGCGTTCATCCGGTCTGCGGGTTCGCTGACTTCATCGCGATTATTCGGTTCGATGTGTCGATCGCCGAGGTCAGCTTCCCGGTCCGCTCTAGTTCGAGTGGAGCGGTGCGGTGCGGCCGCGGTTGGGGCGGTTTCGTCTCGCTCGAGAAGATAGGGCTCCGTCTCGGCGAAATCGATCACTATCTTGAGCAGCGCCGACAGTTCGGTCAGGACGCATAGCGAGCGTTCATGAGACTCGCGGATCGCATGGAACCTCATGACATCTACACACTCGACGCGGAGAAACTTGACATCCTTTCACGGAACCGGCGCACACGCGCCGACCCCGTTACGGGAGGCGACTTCGCCGTTGGCGATCGCGTCGTCTTCTGCGGCCAGTGCGAGAAGCCGCATCGGTTTGAATCTTGGCGCGGATATGCCAATCATTGCTCGTGCTTTCGTGGTACGCAAACGACGATGCGATACCGTCCGTTCGAAGTCGAACCCGGCGAAGCGTCGGCGCGGCGCGCGGCGTGGGGTGTTGGGGCGATCGCGCTTGCAGTCGGTCTTACGCTCGCCGTGACGACGGTGATCGTCGCATTGCTCCTTCATAACCCGCCCGGCCGCGATTCTCGGCAATCCCAAGTCGCCTTGATATCAAGCTCTGTACAGCCGGCTTCCATTCCACCGTATACTTCGGCACCGGCGATGTCGGCGCCAGCGAGATCGTCGCATACCGTGCCGGCCGCGCGCGCGAGCCCACGAATTGTCCAGTCGGCGCCGCGTTCGAAGCGATTCGTCGCCGTGAAAGCAGCGCAGCGAGCCACGCCGCCCAGCACACCGGCGCCAACTTTGACTCCCGCGCCATCCCCATCGCCGGTCGCGACAACGCTACAGAGACAAGTACTCAGGCCACGTGTCGTGGTTCAGCGCCCGATGCACCGCCCAGTATTTAGGCCACGCCTCGTGGCTCAGCGCCCGGTGCCCCGTCCCCCTCATTCACGCTTTATCGTCGGGAAACAGGTCGCCGAGACGCGCTCGGGTTCGGCGGCGACCCCCGTCACGTCTGCGACGCCGCGCGAAGACTGCGCCACTGTAGAGTTTCTGCCGTATGCGCAGACGCGTTACGTGGATGGAACGGCGTACGAAAAGATGCAGGTGCGCGTGACGTATGCGGACGGCCACAGGGACAGCGCGTTGTTTCCGTATGAGTGGTCGTTCCCGAAGAGCGAAGATCCGTGGTCGGATGAAAATCTTCAAAAGCATTTCGACGTGTTGATGCAGTTTCCTCCCGCGGGGACCGATGTCACCGCGTTACCTCCTCCGATCAGATACGTCTTGCAGCATACGCATCCGGACGGCACGAATGACTTTGCGCCATGTCCGCTCCGTTGATTGAATCAATGGGTTGGACCGCGCCGGCCGCAGTGATCCTCCTGGTAACATTCTTTTTCATGCTGCCTGCATTCCGGCACAGTGTACGGACCGCTTGCGAGCAGCTCCTCGGCTTTATCGACGGGTACTACTTCAGCCGCCACCGCTCGGTCAAGGCTGCGAGCGCGCTCGTTGAGGCAAGGATGGTCGCGCTCGCCCACCGGACCGAAGTGCGGTTTCAACTAGCGATTTCGGACTATCAGCGCCGCTCCGCGACTCGGCTCGTCCGCCTTCGCGATGCGACGCGCAAAGCACATGCTGCCGTCGACGAGTACCAACATGAATTGGCGCGAAGGAGCTCCAACGCGATTCCGGAGCGCGCGTTCGGCCAGTTCATGTCCGCAACAGCGTATTACGCTGCGCAGTCGTTCATCGGTGCCTTTTACGTTGGTTTCAGTTACTTCACGCTAGAGTTCTGGCGGCTGCCGACGCTCGTCCTCGCTCCGCTAGCGATGGTGCTCGGGTCGTTCGGCGTCATCATCGGTCACTTTCTAGGACAGGCGCTCCTTTTGCGCCAACGTGAGATTACTGTCGCGACCATGGTGGCTGCGATTGTCTACTGCGTCGTCATCGGAGGGGCTCGCTTCGAGTATCTCGTTTCCTTGCGCTCATTCGACGCATCAAAGGGCATGAGCGTGATAGCGGCGTTCGGCGTACCATTCCTGGTGATCTTCGTTTCGGCGCTGTTGGCGACACAGCTTCGCGCGCGCACGCCCCTTGAATTGGCTCGCAATACCGAGATTGTGGCCCAACGGCGAGCAGACGAAGCCTTCCAAGCCGAGCTCTTGGCGTCCAACGGACTATCGGCGATGATGCACGCGCAAAAAGCGCGGGCTCTCGAGCTCATCGGCGCGTACTGCATGGGTTTTCGGCTCGGCTGGCGCCATGAGGCCTTTGAGTTCCCACCAGAGCCGCTGATCGAGGTACCTCCCTTGAGGTCGCCGCCGCCCGATGTACCTTTAACGGCGACCGTCACGGAAGCCGAATCGACTTGACAAAATCGCGGACGTTGTCGACGAACGGTGCCGCAATAAATGCGGCGACGACAGCGATTGCGACACCCGCGACCGCGGCCGCCGCGCCTCGGACCTTCTGAAAGACGCGAGACTCATGTCGCCGGTACACGTCAATCTGATCTCCCCAAAGGAAGTACGAGCGCTGCATCGTCGCGCTGAGTCGAGTAAGTGGCTTTGTGCTATGGCACAAAATCGAAATCGCTGCTAGGACGATCGTAAAAAAATAAAATGCTTCATACCGGCTGCTGCGAGAGAACAGGAGCCGCTGGAACGTGTATACGTTCGTTAGCTTGTCGGAAACGCTGAGCTTTCCAAACGTCGGTTCATCGGCGGGGGAAATATTTACTGGTGCCAACAAGAACGTATAGAATGCGACGATCAGCAAGACGAACGCGGCGAAGCCTATTACGGTGCCGAGCCAAGGTGGCACGGGAGTGCGGTGAGGCGCCTCGATGCGGGTCAACTGGTTCTTGATCTCTGCGACTAGATCCGCGCACCAGAGCCGATTTGGACACTCGACGATGTACTCAACGCAGCTGCGCGACTCGATGCGATAGTTCGCGATGAGAAACGTGACTGATGCAACGACGTCACCCCGGGGTCCTCGTTCTGCCGGATACGGTTCGAGTGCAGTTTGAGCGACCGTGCCGCTGGCCGGTTCCCTTGCAACTAACTCGAGCGCAAGCTCTTCGATCTCGCGCCCCTTCACGTTTTCGTCCCCGATGACTTCGCGGTTATCGTCAGTGCTGTAAACGAACCGATCTCGCCGCCGGATGGAATACCGGATCACAAATGGAGTCCCGAGCGCCCTTCCGGATGCCTCAAAGATGTCCCGGAATTTGAGGAGCCGCTGCTCGTCGAGGACGAACGGGGCCGTCGAGGTCCCACTGCGGCCAGGTTCAGTGAAATACGGCAAGCGCTGGATACCCGGTGGTGAAGACGCGCTCCTAAGGAGCGACGCGCTTACATCCTTTCCGCCAAGTTTAGCAGACTCCCGCTCGCCTCGACTTTAGGGCTAGGCGCCTGCTTCCGTGGCTCTACGGTTAGTCGTCGTCCGCCCACCGCGCTACGCCAGCGCGGCGACCTTTCCGCCCGCGCGGGCGACGGCTTCGCGGATCATCTCGTCTTGGATGGCGGGGACGGCCCAGCGGGCTTGGGCTTCGGGAGCCAGCGTGTCGATTGGGTCGAAGTAGAGGAACGACTGTCCCGGCTTCACCGACGGTGCGCTGTAGACGACGATGCCGTTCTCGCGGTCGTAGTAGTCGAAGCTGTGGACGTCGCGCTTGCCGCCGCCGCCGGGCGCATCGCAGATGAACAGCGGCGTGTTGAAGCCGGCGGTCGTGCCGCGCACCGCTTTCTCCAAGTTTATCGAGGTTTGCACGGAAGTGCGCATCTCCTCGACACCCTTCACCAAGTCGTGCATGTAGACGTAGTACGGATGGACGTTGATCCACGACAGCCGCTTCACCAGCGTCGTCATCCGCTGTGCGTCGTCGTTGACGCCGCGGATCAGCACGCTCTGGTTGCGCACCGTGATCCCGCGCTGGAAGAGCACGTCCATCGCCTGCCGGGTGATCTCGGTGATCTCGCTCGGCGTGTTGAAGTGCGTGTGCAGGACGACGTCCTTGCCGAGCTTGCGACCCTTCTCGACGACACCGGTCAGCGCGTCGACCCAGGCGTGGTCGGTGAGGATCTTCATCGGCATCACCGCCGGGCCTTTGGTCGCGAAGCGCATGCGGCGCACGTGCGGGATCGCCAGCAGCGACTCGCCGATCAGCGTGACGTTCTTCGGCGCGAGCTGGTAGGTGTCGCCGCCCGAGATCACGACGTCCTCGATCTCCGGCCGCGAGGCGATGTACGCGAAGGCCTGCTTCCACAGATCGGGCGTCTTCGCGAGCGAGGCTTTGTCGACGCTCTCGGTGTCCGGGCCGATCGCGTACGAGCGCGTGCAGAACCGGCAGTAGACCGGGCACGTCTGCAGCGGCAGGAAGAGCGCCTTGTCGACGTAGCGGTGCGTGAGGCCCTGGACCGGCGCGTCGTCCTGCTCGCGCAGCGAGTCCAGCGTCAGCCGCGGATGATCGGGGAGCAGCTTCGAGGCGACGGGGATGAACTGCCGGCGGATCGGATCCTCGTACGGCTGCGTCCAGTCGATCGTCGCGATCGCGTACGGCGAGACGCGCACCGCCATCGGCGCGCGGCGAAAGCCTTCCCGCGCGTCTTCCAAGAACGTCGGGTCGACGATCGCGCCGATCGTCTCGAACAGCTCCTCGGGCGTCTTGATCGAGTTGCGTCCTTGCCAGATGTGGTCGAGGAACGTCTTCTCGTCGACGTGCTCGTACGCCGGTATCGTGCGCCAGAACTCGCCCGAGCGCAGGTTGCGGTGCTCGAGCAGCGCCGGGTCGACGGGCGGTTTGACGGGGTGGTGCGAGGTGGACATGGGCTCCCTAGGTTGCGAGCGCGGCGTAGCGCGCGATGAAATAGTCTTTGAGCGGCGGATGGTTGCGCAGCGTCTGCAGCGCGACCCCCGCGTGGCCTTTGGCGTAGCCGTTGCCGACCATCATGGTGACGTCTTTTCCGACGCCCTCGGCGCCGAGCGCCGCCGCGGTGAACGAGGTCGCCATCGAAAAGAAGTACACCGTTCCGCCTTCGCGGCAGCACAGGATCGAGGCCAGCTCGGTCCCGCTCACGTTCACGCAGTTGACGACCAGGTCGGCGAGCTGCGGCAGCGCGGCCGGGATCGCTTCGAGGATCGCCAGCGCGTCGCGCGCGTCGGCGGCGACCAGCTCGTCCGCGTAGCCGTGCTCGAGCAGCAGCTGCGCTGCCGGCGTCTGCGCGTTCGGCGTGATACCGACCACGCGGCCGCTGGGGCCGACCCGCTCGCGCGCCTGCGCGCAGGCCAGCAGCCCCGACTTGCCGTCCGCGCCGATCACGCACACGGTTTCGCCCGGCTGCGCGAGCCGGCGCACTTGCGCGGGTGCGCCCGCCACGTCCAGCACGGCGAGCGCGACCGAGGTCGGCAGATCGTCGGGGAGCCGCGCGTAGATCCCGCTCTCGAACAAGATCGCTTTTCCGCGCACGTGGATTTGCCCGGTCGTCGCGTCGACGGACTCGACCGCGTCGAGCTGCAGCGGCGTGAGGGTCAGCGAGACCAGCGAGGCGATGCGGTCGCCGACCGCGACGTCGTCGCGCGCGGCGAGCGCGGGCCCGATCTCCAGCACGCGGCCGACGAACATGCCGCCGCTCCCGGTCACCGGGTTGTGCTGCTTGCCGCGCTCGCTCACCGTCGCCGTGACGTGCGCGCCGATCGCGTCGGGATCGCCCGCGCAGGCGTCGCTGATCTGCTTGAACGAGGCCGAGTCGACGTTGAGCGTCTCGACCTCGCACAAGATCTCGTTCGCGTACGCGCGCGGCGTGTTGTCGAGCCGCCATGCCGCCTGCGGCAGCGCGCCCTTCGGTTCGAGAACGCGGTGCGAGCCGAGCCGGCAGCCGCTGCCGAGCGGTGCGAGCAGATGCGCGTCGTCGAGCGTCTGCGTCACGCCAGCGCTTCGACCGGCAGCCCGCCGCGCTCGAACGGCGTCGAGAGCACGATCGTGGTGCGCGTCCGCGCGACGCCCTTGACGCGCTTGATGCGGGTGAGGAAATCGTCGAGGTGGGCGGTGGAGCGGGTGACGACCTTGAGTAGATACGTCTCGTCGCCGGCGACGCTGTGCACTTCGAGAATCTCCGGGAACCCGGCGGCCGCGGTCGTGAAGGCGTCGTAGTCGAGGTCCGGCGTGCAGTACGCGCTGACGAACGCGGTCAGCTCGTAGCCGACGCGGTGCGCGTCGAGCTGCGCGGCGTATCTGCGAACGTAGCCGCGCGACTCCAACCGCTTCACGCGGTCGTGCACCGCGGGCGGCTTCAAGTTCACCAGCGCGCCCAGCTCGGCATAGGTCGAGCGGGCGTTGCGCTGGAGCGCAGCGAGCAGGCGCAAGTCGGTCCGGTCGAGATCGGCCTGCCCAGCCGAGGGGCGACCGTTCCTGGCCTCCATCGTTTCGGTCTTTAGGATCATCGAACCGGGATTTCTTCGGCCGGTGGCCCGCTACCTCCACGGGCCGTTCGGCGAAGCCCCCAGGCCGCCGAGGTGCCGGCCACAGGCTTGCAGGTTGCGCGCAACAGCATACTCGGGACCGCGCGTGCCGTGCTGGACGACGAACGCTAGTGATCCGAATGCACCATGCATCGCGCAACTACACGGTTGCCGCGATTTGATTACGCACGAATACTGTGAAGTTCAACCGCTCATTTGACGTCAAAAACCGTACGAAAACGTACCGACTCTGCGGGGGGGGGAGAGTACGATTTTTCTCCGATGACTTGGAAGAACGGGTGCGCGACGTTGTCGCGGACGCTGCGATGAACGTGATCTCCGAAGCCGAGGCGTGCCGCTGGCTCGGCCGCCGCGTTTCAGTCATCGTCTGCGAGGACGACGGTCTGTTGATCGGTCGCCTGCAGCACGTCTCGTCGCGCAGCGCCTTCGTTCTCGAAGAAGATCGGAACGTTCTGCCGTTCGGCGGAACGATTCGCTCGGTGCCGCTGAAACGGATCGAGCGCATCGTGCCGGCCGGCGCGGAGGATATCTCACGGTGAAGTATCTCGTTTTCTGCAGCTGTGGTCACGGATTGGATCGTCACGATCCCACCGGCTGCGGCGGGGACGGGCGTCTGCCGTGCCGCTGCAGCAGAGACCAAGAAGCCGCGCTCGACGCGGCGATCGAGCACGCGCGCAGCCATCCGTGGGGCTCGACGCGAACACCGGGGGCGGTCGAAGCGGAGATCGCCTAAGCGAACAGGAGCGATCCCGCGCGGCCCCGGAAGAGGCCGCGCAATGGGTTTCGCGCGCTCGCTTCGCACGCTCGGCGTGCTGCTCTGTGCCGCCGCCGTAAGCGCGTGCGCGCGCTCGAGCGAGCTCGGCACGAATTCGGCCGGAGCGACGGTGCGTTTTGCGATCGCCGCCGATCCGCAGTCGCTCAACCCGCTCTTCGCGCATCCGGACGCGAACAGCGTCGAGCAGCAGGTCGCGCGGCTGGCGTTCGAGCCGTTCATCGATGTCGACGCGCACGGGACGCCGGTTCCGGTGCTGCTCGAGCGCATCCCGACGCTCGCGAACGGCGACCTCTCGCGCGACGGCCGCGTCATCGTCTACCGCTTGCGGCGCGGCGTGCGCTGGCAGGACGGCGTCTCCGTTACGGCGCGCGACGTCGTGTGGACGCTGCACGCCATCCTCGACGACCGCAATCCGGTTCGCTCGCGCGCGGGCTACGACCGCGTGGCGCGCGCCGAAGCGCTCGACGCGCGCACCGTCCGCATCACGCTGAAGGAACCCTGGGCGCCGGCGGTCGCGACGCTGTTCAGCTACGGGACCGCGCCGCAGTTCGTGCTCCCGGCGCACCTGCTCGAGAAAGAGCCGAAGCTTGAGACCGCGAGCTTTTCCGCGCATCCGGTCGGCGACGGGCCGTACAAGCTCGTCTCGTGGTCGCGCGGCGACCACCTTGTCTACGAAGCGAACCCCGCGTACTGGCGCGGCGCGCCGAAGCTCGCGCGGATCGACGTGCGCATCGTCCCCGACCCCGGCACGAACTTCACCCTGTTTCAAAGCGGCGGCGTGGACTGGAACCTGTTCTCGCCGGCGCAGCGCGCGTCGCTCGGAACGCCGGCCGGGGTGGCGTTTCGCACGGTCCCGCTCACGCTGATCGCCGGGATCGCGGTCAACACGACGCACCCGCCGCTCGACGACGTGCGCGTGCGGCGCGCGCTCGCGGCGTCGATCGACCGCGAGACGATCTCGCGCAAGATCACCTTCGGCCGCTATCCCGTCGTCGACACGGCGCAGCCGCTCGGCTCGTGGGCGCGCGATCAGTCGGTCCGCGAGCCGGCCTACGACCCGGCCGCCGCCGACAAGCTGCTCGACGCGGCGGGCTGGAAACGCGGGCCGGACGGAACGCGCGCGAAGAACGGCGTGCCGCTGGCGATCACGTACGTGCAGTTTCCGGAGTCCGGGACCGGCGTGCGCGTCGCGACGCTGGTGCACGGCGAGCTCGAGCAGCGCGGGTTCCGGGTGACGCTCAAGTCGCTCTCGAACGCGCAGCTCTTCCTGCCGCGCTCGCAAGGCGGAACGCTCGCGAGCGGCAACTTCGACTTGGCGTACGTACCGTGGCCGATGGGCGCCGACCCCGACGACTCGTTTCTGCTGAGCTGCGGCGGCAGCGGAAACTACATGCGCTGGTGCGACCAGCGGGTCGACGCGCTCGAGCGCCGCGCCGTCGTCGCGCCGACCCGCGAGGAGCGCAAGCGCCTGTACGCGCAGATCGAGCGCCGCGTCGCGGACGCGGTCCCCATCGTCTACCTCTTCAACCCCTCGTACTCGTACGCGTACCGCACCGCGCTGCGCGGCTTCTCGCCGAACGCGTTCAACCCGACCTGGAACGCCTACGACTGGAGGCTCGGCCGCTAAGCGCCGATGTAGCAGACTTCCAGCTTGTTGCCGTCGGGATCGTCGAAGAAGACGGCGTAGTAACGCCCGCCATAGATCCCCTCGTCCCACTCGATGTTCCGCGCGCCGATCGCCGGCAGGTACGTCGCGATCGCGTCGACCGTGCCGCGCGAGGGCGCGTCGAACGCGACGCGCACCGGGCCGGGCGTCATCGCCGGATCTTCGGTGATCCCGAACCACTCCGTCGCTTCCCAGTCCGCGGGCGCGTCGGGCGGCGGAATCTGCCAGGTCGTGAACGTCTTGCCGTCCTCGCGCGTCGCGCCGAGCACGTTGAGGAGGGCGTCGTAGAACTCGATCGCCTTCGCGCGGTCGCGCACGCGCAGGTCGACGTGCGAGAGGATCAGAGGCACGAGACGCTTCCTTTCGCGAGCGCGCAGACGCGGCGTTCGATTCCGTCGACGTCGCGCAGCGAGATTCTCCAGCCGCCGAGGATCTTCTCGTAGACGGCGAAGCCGAACTGTTGGGTCGCGAACGGCGCCGGCGAGGCGAGCGCGTAGACCGGCCGGCCGCCGTTCGTCTCTTCTTGCAGGTACTTCGCGGTCGAGCCGGCCGGATCGAGATCGTCGCCGCTTTCGCCGTTGATGACGATCGGCGGGTAGCCGGCGACGTTGATCGCTTCGAAGTCGTGCACGTGACCGGCCAGAACGGCGGCGAACGGCGTAAGCTTCCACCCGCTCTGCACCAGCGCTTGCGTCTCATTGGTGTTCGCGTACGGCGGCCGGTGCGTCACGAACCACGCCTCGCCCGCGGACGCGGCGAGCGCCTGCCCTTTCCGATACGAGGTCTGGTAGAACGCGATGCGCGCCGGATCGGGCTTCGCGTCGCTCGGATCGGCCGACGAGTCGTTCACCACGATGCGCAAGCTGCCGAAAGAGACCGCCCACGGCGGCGCGCCGTCGACCGCGCCCGCGACGCACGGCGTTACGGTCTCCGCGCCGTCCAGGTACCGGAACCACGCCGGCCCGCCGCGCTCGCAGTCCTCGTGGTTGCCGCGCACGAGCACCAGCGGCGCGCTCGCGAAGAGCGGCTTCGCCGGCCAGAACCAGTCGGCGTTCCAGGAATGGCTCGTGTCGCCCCAGCGGTTGACGCAGTCTTTCGCGCCCTGCAGGCAATTCGTCTCGCGGTAGTAGTAGTCGCCGATGTGCACCAGGAGGTCGGGATGCGCCTTCGCGATCGCGCGCGCGATCTTCGGAAACGGCCAGTCGGCGAGATCGCCGCAGTTCTGCTGTTCCCACTCGCTCATCCGGCAGCCGGTGTCGCCCAGCACCACGATCCGCCGCGGTGCTTCCGCGGGCGAAGGCAGGCGGAGGTTCTCCAACCGCACGTTTCGCGCCGCCGGCGGAATTCGCGCGTCGCACACGACTTCGTCGAAGCCCGCTGCGGCACCGGCGCGCAGCCTCATCGGCGCGCTGCCGCCGGCGTACGTCACCGCAGCGGGACAGGTTTGCGGCGCGAGCGCACGCACGTGCGGCTTGCCGTCGGCGGCGTACTGCACCCACGCGGACAGAACGGCGGCGAAAAACATCTTATCCTCCGGTTCGGCAGCTGACGGTGCGGTTCTCGAGCGCGCAGCGCGCGCGTTCGGTCCCATCCGGATCGCGGAGCGAGATCGTCCACCCCGTGGCGGCGCGCGTGTAGACGCCGAACCCGAAGTGCGACGATCCGAACACGCTTCCCTGGACGTGCAGATCGCCCGCGGCGAGCCCGAGGAAGGCCGCGTAGTTCGGATCGAGGTTCGCCCCGCCTTCGCCGTTGATCACCAGCGGCGGGAGCGAGAGGACGTTCATCGCCGCGAAGAAGTGGATGTGCCCGGCCAGCACGGCGTCGAACGCTCCGAGCGCATCGCCCATCGCGGCCCGCTCGTCGGCGTTCACGTACGGCGGCCGGTGGGTCACGAACCAGCGCTCGAGCGGGACCGGCCGCGCACGGACCGGGCGCAGGTCCGGGCGCGTCGCGAGGGCGCGGACTGCTTCCAACTCGTGCCGGTAGACCGGCGTGCGCGCCGCGTCGGCTTTGTGATCGTCGGCGGACGAGGAATCGAAGACGACGATACGCAGGTCGCCCAGGTCCACGTCGAACGGATCGGTCTCGTCGGCGCACGAGCCGATGACGCGCGCGTCGAGGTAGCGCAGCCAACCGCTGCCGCTGCGCGCGCAGACTTCGTGGTTGCCGCGCGCGAAAACGACCGGCGCGGTCGCGAAGATCGGCGCCGCGGGGGTGAGAAAGTCGGCGAACCACGCGGGCCCGTCGTCGCCGTGCGGGCTGTCCTTGCACGGCGCGAGCAGCGGGCAGGCGTGTTCGCGATACAGATAGTCGCCGACGTGGATGACCAAGTCAGGGTGGACGGCAGCGATCGCGCGCGCGGTTTTCGGAAACGGCCACTGCGCCGGGTCGTCGCACGCCTGCGCGGTCAGCGCGCCGATCCGGCAACCCGTGTCGCCCAGCACCACGACCGTCCGCGGATCGTGCGCCGGCGCCGGCAGCGCGCGCTCGCCGACGCGCACGTGCGTTGCTTCGGCTGGGATTGCGACGTCGCAGACGACGTCGCCGAACTGCGCGCTTTTCCCGGCCCGTTCGTCCATCTTCACCGCGCGGCCGTCGACGCTCGCCGCCGGGCAGGCCGCGTCGCTGACGGCGGCGCGCGCGTGCGGCTTGCCGTCGGCGCCGTACTGCAGCCAAGCCGAAAGAACCGCTGCGACGAGCATGGGCCGCGTTTCGCCGCGGCCCGGGCTTACGCTTCCGTCAACGGCTCCAGCGCACGCCTTGCGTCATCGCGAAGATCTGCGCGGGGTTCCTCGGAAACGCCCACGGCATCGCATCGGCGCCCGGCACGTCTCCGGCCGTGCCGTCCGGTTCGGTGGCCATCTGCTCGCGCAGCGGGCCGATCTGCTGGAGCACGTGCGTGCCGAAGCGCGTCTGCTCGTCGCCGACCCAGCGCATCAGCGACGAGACGAACAGCTCCTTGAGGTATGCGTACGAGAACCCGTCGGTGTCCTCGGCGAGCGCGGCGACGTCATCGTCCGACAAGCGCAGCTCCGGATCGAGCCCGGCGTTCCACTGCTCGGCGTAATCGCGGCGCTGCTCGGCGGGCGGAAGCGCGAAGGCGTACTTGCGGTCGAAGCGGCTCGGCCGGTCGATGATCGATGCGTCGATCCGCTCCGGATGGTTCGTCGTCGCCAGCACGAGGATGCCGTCGTTCTGCTCGAAGCCGTCGAGCTCGTTCAGGAAGTAGGCCCGGTTGTCGTCGCGCACCAGCGCGTCGAGGTCTTCGAGGACGACGAGGCAGGGGGCGATCCGCCGCGCGCGCTCGAACACCATCGCGATCCCGGCGCCGGCGAACGGGTGGCCGGGCAGATCGAAGCTGCGCACGTAGACGCACGGCACGGTGGCGCGGTTGACGATCGCCTTCACCGCGTGCGTCTTGCCGTTTCCCGGCGGGCCGGCGAAGAGGACGCCGCGCTTCCAGGGCACCGCATAGCGCGCGTAGCGCTCGCGCGAGGCAAAAAAGCGTTCCACGTCGCTTGCGACCTCCGCTTTTTGCGCGTCCGGCATGACGAGGTTGTCGAACGTCGCGTCGCGGATCGAGGCGAAGAGCCGCTCGTCCTTGATCCACTGGCCGGCGTGGAACACGAGGATCTCTTCGTCCGGCTCGTCAGCCCAGCGGCACACCGTTTCGAAGAACCGCAGCGCGTCGGCGCGCTGCGGAGCGACCAGCGCGAAGTACGGCATGCCGTGCTCGCTCGGCGTGTACCAGTAAAGCCGCAGCGAAAGGCCGTCCCAGGCGACCGTGAACGTACCGTTCACGGGACGCTCGACGCCGCGCCGGCCGTCCCAGGCCGTCGCCGTCTGAAGGTGCTCGCCGGCGAGCGGCTCGACCGCGCACGCCCCGCTCGCGGCGTACGCGAACGGGTCGAACGAGAATGAGTTTCCTTCGACGATCGTTTCGCCGGGGTGGTCCGCTGCGATGCGGCGGCTGAACAGGTACGTGCCGGCCGGCGGGCCGAGCGCGAGCGCATCTTCGATCATGGCGATTCGGTGCTACTCCGAGCGGCTCGGAGTGTTGCGGTTTTCGCTGGGTCCCGAGACGCGCAAGCTCGGGGTGACGCTACAGCGCCTTCACCCCGGCGACGACGCCGTCGATCGACTTCTTCGCGTCGCCGAAGAGCATCACGGTCTTGGGGTCGTCGTAGAGCGGGTTGTCGATGCCGGCGAAGCCGGAGGCCATCGAGCGCTTGAGGACGACGACGTTGTGCGCCTTGTCGACGTTGAGGATCGGCATCCCGAAGATCGGGCTGTTCTTGTCGGTGCGCGCGGCGGGGTTCGTCACGTCGTTCGCGCCGACGACCAGCGCGACGTCGGCCCGCTCGAACTCCGGGTTGATGTCATCCATGTCGAAAAGCGAGTCGTACGGCACGTTCGCTTCCGCCAGCAGCACGTTCATGTGCCCCGGCATGCGGCCCGCAACCGGGTGGATCGCGTACTTCACCTCGACGCCGCGCTTCTCGAGCTGAGACTCCAGCTCGCGGATCGAGTGCTGCGCCTGCGCGACCGCCATCCCGTAACCGGGGACGACGATCACCTCGTTCGCGTACGCCAGCATCGCCGCGACGTCGTCCGGTCCGACCGAACGAACGTTGTGCCCGCCTGACGCCGCGGCCGCGCCGCCCGTCTTCACCGCGCCGAACGCACCGAAGAGCACGTTCGTGATCGAACGGTTCATCGCTTTGCCCATCAGCACGGTGAGCAGCGTCCCGGACGCGCCGACCAGCGCGCCGCTGATGATCAGCACGTTGTTGCCGAGCACGAATCCGGTCAGCGCGACCGCGAGCCCGGTGAACGAGTTCAGCAGCGAGATCACGACCGGCATGTCCGCGCCGCCGATCGGCAGCACGAACAGCACGCCGAGCACCACCGCGCAGCCCAGCGCGATCCAGAACCACTCGAGCATCGGCTGCACGCCGGCGACGACGAGCCCCCAGCAGACGAGGATTACGAGCAAGATCAGCGCGTTGACAACCTGCTGCCCGAAGTACGTGATCGGCCGCCCGGTCATCACCTCCTGCAGCTTCAGGAACGCGACGATCGAACCTGAAAAGGAGAGCGCGCCGATCACCGCCGACAGCACGCTGGTGAAGGTGATGTCGTAGCCGATCGTGCCGCCGGCGTTCACCTGTTTGTAGAGCTCGCCGGCCGCGACCAGCGCCGCCGCGCCGCCGCCGGCGCCGTTGAACGCGGCGACCATCTGCGGCATCGCCGTCATCTTGACTTTGCGCGCCGAGAAGATCCCGATCGCCGCGCCGATCACGATCCCCGCGGCGACGACAGCCCAGTTGACGATCCCCTGCGTGAGCGTCGCGACGACCGCGATCAGCATCCCGACCGCGCTCAGCCGGTTGCCGATCACCGCGGTCTTCGGGGAGCTCAGATAGCGCAGCCCAAGGATGAAGCACACGCCGGTGACGAGGTACGCGACGTCGACCCAGTTTGCGCTCGTGGTTGCGGTCTCGCTCATCGCGCACCGTCCGCCGGCGGCTTGGGCGCCGGGCGCCTGGGCCGGAACATCTCGAGCATGCGTTCGGTGACGGTGTAGCCGCCGAAGACGTTCAGCGACGCCAGCAGCACCAGGAAGAAGCCCACGATCGGGCCGAGCGGCGCGCCTTGCGTTCCGGCGACGAGGATGGCGCCGACCAGCACGATACCGTGAATCGCGTTCGTGGCGGACATCAGCGGCGTGTGCAGCGTCGTCGGCACTTTCGAGATGACCTCGAAGCCGACGAACACGGCCAGAATGAACACCGTAAGCTCGGTGAGCAGATGAACGGAGATCACGCGGCTCCTCCGGGAATCGTCGCGCTGCGGTTGTCGCCGCCGAGTGCGGCGCGCGTCGCTGCGTGCACCACCTCGCCGTCGCGCGTGAGCGTCGCGCCGGCGACGATCTCGTCGGTCGGATCGAGCGCCAGCGCGCCGTCTTTGGTGACGTAGTCGAGAAGTGCTTGCACGTTGCGCGCGTACAACCGGCTCGCGTCGTACGGCATCGTCGCCGGCAAGTTCAGGAAACCGACGATGGTCACGCCGTTCTCGCTGGTCACGGCCTCGCCGGGCTGCGTCCCCTCGACGTTGCCGCCGGTCTCCGCGGCGAGGTCGACGATCACGCTCCCCGGCGCCATCGCCGCGACCGCTTCGCGCGTGACTAGGATCGGCGCGCGCTTGCCGGGGATCGCCGCGGTCGTGATCACCACGTCGCTCGCGCCGATCGCCTTCACCATCGCGGCGCGCTGCTTCGCGATCGCTTCGGGCGAGAGCTCGCGCGCGTAGCCGCCCGCGCCCTCGCCGCTCTCGCCGACGTCGATCTCGAGAAACTTCGCGCCGAGCGACTTCACTTGCTCGGCGACGACCGCGCGCGTGTCGTACGCGGTCACGACCGCGCCGAGCCGGCGCGCCGTCGCGATCGCCTGCAGACCCGCCACGCCTGCGCCGATGATCAGCGCCTTCGCCGGCGAGATCGTTCCGGCGGCGGTCGTCAGCATCGGAAAGAACTTCGGCAGATAGCCGGCAGCCAACAGCACTGCTTTGTAACCGCCGATGTTCGCCTGCGAGCTAAGTGCGTCCATCGCCTGTGCTTTGGTCGTGCGCGGGATCGTCTCCATGGCGAGCGCGGTGAGCCCGCGCTGCGCGTAGCGCTCGACCGAGTGCGCATCGCCGAGCGGCGCCAGCAGGCCGATCAGGACCGCGCCGCGTTTGATTCCCGCGAGCTCTTCGTCGGACGGCTTGCCGACGCGCGCCACGACGTCGGCACCGTCATACGCGCTCCGCGCGTCGGGCGCGATCGTCGCGCCGGCCGCCAAGTACGCCGCGTCGGTGTACCCGGCGCTCGCGCCCGCGTCGTGCTCGACCACAACGCTCTGTCCACCCTTGACGAACTTCGCGACGATCTCCGGAACGAGCGCCACGCGTCGCTCCCCAGGCGCACGCTCCTTCGGGACCGCAATCTTCATGCCGGGTGTATCGCAACCCGAAGGCTCGGTCCCTCCTCAGCTCTCGGCTACGGTTTCCGCGGCGATCGGCATCGGGGTCGGGCGCAGGTCGCGGCGGCGTTTGCCGAGGCGCAGGATCGGCTGCTCGAAACCGTACGTGATCAGCGCCGCCACGGCGATCGCGACCGGCAGCGCGACGAAGTTGAACGCGAACATCCAATGCGGGTCGCCGTGCGGGTCGGCGGTCGCGTACGGCGGCAGGTGCAGCTTCTGCAGCTCGCGCGCGAGCGGCTGGTGCCACAGGTACAAATTGTACGAGATCGCGGCGAGAAACAGCAGCACGCGGTTCGCGAGCACGAGCTGGAAAGCGCGCACGGCGAACAGCGAGCCGAGCCCGGCGGCGCAGCAGGCGAGCGCGAACGCCGAGCGCCAGTGCACCATCCAGGTCTGCGGCCATTCCTTGTCCGGGGTGTGACGGTAGCAGTCGTTCGCGAGCACGACGAGCGCGGCGAAGCCGGCGACCGAGAGCGCGGTGAACGCCCAGCGCCGCTGCGCGAGCTGCGGCCGGCGCAGCGCGACCGCGACGTACGCGTACGCCGCCAGCATCCCGGCGGCGAACAGATCGACGTAGGCCGGCAGCTGTTCGAGCCGCTGCTCGATGAAGTAGTGGCTCGGCGAAAGCTCTGCCCACCACCGCCAGCCGTTCGCGACCGCGAACAGCGCCAGCCCCGTCCACAGCGGCTTGCGCACGAAGGCCAGGATCAGCAGCGGGAAGAGCACGTAGAACTGCACTTCGACGCCGAGCGACCACATCACGCTGTTGATCGATCCGTTCGTCACGCCGAACCAGTCGTGGATGAACAGCAAGTGGAACCCGACGTCGCGCACGGCGTCCGACGCGCTCGCGTACGTCTGGTAACCGATCGCGATCATCACCGCGATGCAGAGAACGTAGGACGGCACGATCTTCAGAAAACGCCGCCCGGCGAAATGGCGCAGCGACGGCGGCGCCGTGCCGGCTAGGTGCGCCTGCACGTACGGCAGCGTCAGCACGAACCCCGAGATGAAGAAGAACAGCGCGACGCCGAGGAAGCCCGTCTCCGCGATCGGCTGGAACGAGAAGTGAATGAGCGGGATGGTCGCCGACTGCCAGGAGATCTGCCAGACGTGCAGCCAGACGACGAGGACGATCGCGATCCCGCGCAGACCGTCGATCGTCGCGATGCGACCGCCGCGAACGAGCTCCACGCGTGCCCGGTTCCTAGAAGCGCGCGACCAGGCGGACTTCGTTCAGCGGCTGCTTGTACGTGAGGATGTTGTCCGCGACGAACTCGCGCTGCATGTCCTCGAGCGTCCCTTGATCGATCCGCAGGTCGGGCTTGAAGTCGTAGCGCGGCGAAGCCTTGATCAGCTCGACCGGCTGCTTCGTGTACTTCGCGTACGCCTCGATGTTCGCCGGCGCGTAGAAACCGTTGCCGGCGATCTCCGCCGCCGCTTTGCGCAGCGCCGTCATCACCGCGCTTGCGCTGTCGTGATTGCGCAGCAGCGCGGGGCCGAAAAGGATCCCGGACGCGGCGATCCCCGGCGGCGGCGAGCCGACGATCGTGGCCAGCCGCTTCTGCGCGAACTCTTCGCTGAATGGCGCCGAGGTGAACAGCGCGTCGATTGCTTTGTGCTCGAGCGCGGTCTGCTGCTCGGGGTTCGGGATGTTCAGCGACTCGATGTCGGTGAGCCGCAAGCGGTCCTTGCGCAGAATGCGCGCGACGTAGTACGCGGAGGCGGCGCCTTGGTTCCCGATCCAGCCGATCTTCTTCCCTCTCAAGCCCGGGATGCGCAGGCCGCCGTCGTAGAGGTCTTGCCGGATCAGCAGCGCCGACGGCTGTCCTTTGCGCGGCTGGTAGCCGGTCGACGCGACGAACTTCACCTCGAGCCCGCGGTTCACCGCGTTGTAGAACGCGGCCGAGAGCGCCGCCGCCGCGACGTCGATCTGCCCTTGCGCGACCAGCGACATCGAGTCGGCGCCGGCGACGATCGGGGTCAGGTTGGCGTCGAACCCGGCGTCGCGCAGATAGCCGCGTTCCGCGGCGACGAACACCGGCGCGAAGAGCGTCGAGGGGACATAGCCGATCGTCAGCGCCTTGCGGGCCTGCGCGACGATTGCGGTCGGGAAGGCAGCGACCGCGGCGGTTGCCGCGGCGGCGCCGAGGAAGAGGGCGCGAGAGGCCATGGAGGGTTGTGCGTCGAGCGGTGCTGCGAGCCCTCGCCGCCGCGTTACCGCCGCGTCAAGACCGCGCAGGGTCGCGCGCCGCGGGCGCCAACGCGCAGACGATGGTGAAACGCGCGCGGCTCATGCCGCTCTGCACCGCACTGCTCGCGGCGGTCGCCGTCGTCGCCGGATCGTCCGGCCGATCCGTCGCGGCGGCTGCCGAGCACTGGACCGCCGTCTCGCAGACCGCGATGGCGATCACTGGCGACGTGCGCTTCACCCCCGTGCGAATCGTCTTCCAAAACGGCCGCGCGATGCCGATCGCGCCGATCGCGCGACCACGCGGCTTTCCCGCGGCGGCGACGCAGCTCTACCGCGCCACGCCGCCCTCCGACCCCGTGCTGCTGCACGGAAACCGCCTGTGCGGCGCGCGCCGCGTGACGTACGTGCTGGTCTCGCGCACGCGCTCGTCGGCGAGCGACGTCGAGCTGAGCGTCTACAACGGCGCACACGTGCCCGCGAACGAAGGCGACGGCCTGTGCGCGACCTACTTTTACCAGCGCGTCAGGTAGCGGCGCCGACCGGGACGCTGATCGCGACGCGATTGCGTAGCACGCCGACCTGCGAGACCTCGACTTCGACCACGTCGCCGTCTTTCAAGAACTCGGGCGGGTTGCGCGCGAAGCCCACGCCTTCGGGCGTTCCGGTCGCGATCACGTCGCCGGGCTCGAGCGTGAGCCCCTTCGAGAGCTCCGCGATGATGCGCGCGATCGGAAAGATCATCACCGCCGTCGAGGCGTGCTGCTTCGTCTCGCCGTTGACGCGCAGCGAGACGTCCAGCCGCTGCGGGTCGGCGATCTCGTCGGCGCTGACGAGCCACGGTCCGAGCGGACAGGTGTCGTCGAGCGTCTTGCCCTTGAACCACTGCGTCGTGGCGTTCTGCACGTCGCGCGCGCTCACGTCGTTCACGCAGGTGTAGCCGAAGATCACGCCAAGCGCGTCTGCCTCGCGCACATCCTTGCAGCGCGTCCCGATCACCACGCCGAGCTCCGCTTCCCAGTCGTACTTCTGCGAGACGGTGCCGTCGAGGTGCAGCGTCGCGTCGGGGTCGGCGATCGCGGTCGGCGCCTTCGAGAAGAACGTCGGGACGGCCGGCAGCTTCAGCTCCTCGCCGCGCACGCGCGCCCCTTCCTCGGCGTGCGCAAGGTAGTTGCGGCCGACGCAAAAGACGTTCTTGCGCGGGCGCAGCGGCGCGTGGAGCGACGCGCCGGTCAGCGCAACCGGCTCGCCGAGCCGCTGCAGGGCAGCTTCGCGCGCGGCGGGCTCGAGCGCGACCAGCGCGTCGAGCGAGGCGAGGCCGTCGAGCGGGCGGATCGTCTTGCCGTCGAGCATGCCGGGTCGCGGTCCGGCGGAGGGGGTACTGAAAACAACGAAGCGCATGCGGGGTCTTTCCCGACCGGCACGAATCACACCGCCTCCCGGAGGACCGATGATCGCGACGGACTCTCTCGACCGCTTGTTCGCCGAGGCGGCGGCCCAAGAGGTGCGGCCGCTCTGGACCATGATGGACGCCGTAGTCCCGCCGCGGCCGGAGCCCAAGGCGGTCCCGCACGTATGGCGCTATGCCGCGCTGCGCCCGCTGCTCGAGCGCGCGGGACATCTGGTCTCGGCGAAAGACGCGGAGCGGCGCGTGCTGCAGCTGATCAATCCCGCCCTCAAGCCGCCGCAGACGACCGACACGCTCTACGCCGGGCTGCAGCTGATCCTTCCCGGCGAGGTCGCGCGCGCACACCGGCACGTCGCGTTCGCGCTGCGTTTCATCGTCGAAGGCGACGCCGCGTACACCGCGGTCGACGGCGAGAAGGTCACGATGCGCCGTGGCGACTTGATCCTCACGCCGTCGTGGGAGTACCACGATCACGGCCACGAAGGCGACGGGCCGATGGTGTGGCTCGACGGCCTCGATCTACCCGTCTACCAGTTCTTTCCGGCGAACTTCGCGCAGCCGTACGGCGAGGAGCGCTTTCCCGCGGAGCCGGCGCCCGAGGACACGCACCTGCGCTATCCGTGGGCCGACATGCAAGCGCGGCTCGAAGCGCAGCCCGAACCGTACGTGCGCGCAGAGTACGAGCACAAGCGCACCGGCGGCGCGGTGTCGCGCGTGATCGGCGCGGCGGCCGAACGGATCGCGAAGGGAAGCTCGTCGCCGACGCGCCGCGAGACCGCCGGAATCATCTACCACGTCTACAAAGGCCGCGGCTTGACGCAGGTCGGCGAAGAGCGGCTCGAGTGGGAGAAAGGCGACACGTTCTGCATTCCGTCCTGGATGCCGTACCGCCACGAAGCGGCGAAGGACACCTACCTCTTCCGCTACGACGACCGCCCGGTGCTCGAAGCGATCGGCGCGTACCGCCACGAAGCCTCCGCCGCATGAGCGATCGCGTGACCGATCTGCCGTATCCGGACGCCGACTTGCGCGCGCATCCGCCGCGCGGCGCGCGGGCGATGCTCGGCGGGTTGTACTTCTTGCCGCGCACGATCGACAAGGCACGCGCGAAGATTCAAGGAGCGCTCGGCCTCTACAAAGTCTCCCCCGGCCTCTCCGGGTATCTGCTCGAATGGCTCGGCGTGAGCGAAGACGACTTCACCGAAGCCGTGCGCACGCGCGGACCGACGAGGAGGTCGTCGCCTGGCTCCGCAAGCGCACCGACGAATCAACGTATCCTGCGATCAACGAGCGCCTGAGCGCCCGCGGCATTCGGGACGAGCAACACTTCCAAGAAGTGCTCCCGCGCTACCCCGTCCTGCGCGAGCACCCGCGCCTGCGCAACTGGTTCGAGATCCTAGACCTCGACGACCGCTGGATATTCGACCCCGCCAACGCCGCGAAAGCAAAACCGACGGCACCGGGCTCGTGAAGCTCTTCGCAGTCTGCGTGGCGCTCTGCATTGCGTGCGTCGCATGGGTGGGAGCAGCGCCTCTGCGCGGAACACACTCCCAAAGACGACCGAAAGGCGAAACGCTACCACGAAGTGATCCCGCTCTACGACGTCGGCGCGAAATCAACGTGTTTCCCGCGGCCTTTGCCGTCTCGTGATGTACCAGAAGCCGCAGTTGGAACTTCGATCCCGCCAACAACGGAGAAAGTCGCCGCGATTAAGCCGCGCTAAGGTCTCGGCCGCTCCGGCGAATTGCTCGCAAATTCACTCCAGAGCGTCCGCGCATGCGCCACGGTGAAGTACTTGTACAAAGCAAAGAAGCGGACGGAGACAGCGATCAAAACGATTGCGCCGATTATAAGAATCTCGCTCGTCTCGGAGGAGACCGTAAAGCGTGATCCGACGAGATAGCCGCTGCCTAGCAGCAAGATGGCGACAACGAACAACCCCAATTGATCGTTCTGCAGTCGATCGCCCTTGCCGAGTGCAACGGCAACCGCGACGCAAAGCGCAATGGCCGCATAGGCAGCGATGATGACGAGCGCTGCGTCGCCGAGATCTTTGCGCTTCCATACCCAAGCTGCCCAGCCTAAGTAATATGGTGCTGCGAGCGCGCATGAGACGGACATCCCGCGTGCCAGTGCGTACAGACCTTGGAACTGCTCGGCATACGACTTCTGAGCCGTGACGATCGGACGGCAGAGATTGTAAGCGTCCTGGCGACGTTGCGCGATGAGGGTGTTGGCGTCCTTGCCGGCGGCAATGTCGATGCCGAACCATGACTCCACGTTTTTTTGAAGGCGTCTCTTAAGGTCCGTCCCGATTTCCGACTTCTCGTCAAGCAGCCCGACACTAGGATATTGCGGGTTGCCGTCGCTGCCCTTCATCGTTCGCGAAGGGTATGCGTTCGTCGCCATTGAGTGGAGGTGCAGTCCAATGATATACGCGATCACAAGAACCACCGCCAGCGATGCAGCCTTGTCGTCCGGAAGTTTTCCAGTGATGATTCCGACCGGTAACCATAACAGAATGACGAGCGTCAATCCAGGGATCAGATAACCGTAGACATCGTAGAAGTTAAACCGTTCGATCATGCGGTTGCTATCGCCGGATTGGTCGCACGACGGTCAGCCGCACAAATCTCTTCCACAATATTATGCAAGATTGCCGGCCCCGTTACGGCAGGGTTAGTATCGATCAGCGCAGAGGCAACTCTCGTGTGCCCGCCGCCCCCATGCTTGCGAAAGATGTTTCCGAGATCGACACTTTGGAAGTCTAGCCAGGGGTTTCGCATCGCGGTGATCTTTGCGTCGCGATCATTCATGATGAGCGAAACCGAGTAACGCGCCGACGGGTAGAAGTAGTATGGACTGTAGCGATTGATAACCGCGCCGGGAGACGGCTTGCCCGCAAAGACGGCGATGTCTTCGTGCTCTAGATGAATCGAATGTTCTACGTCGCGCAGGCCCCGTTCAATTTGGTCGCGTGCCAGTGCAACCTTCGAACCGACCTCGGGAAGTGACGCGATATCAGCGAGGGTCATGCCGCGCATGGCTTGAAGAAGGAACGTTCCGTAGTCAGTGCTACGGTCAATTGCGAATGTCGAGTTGATCTGCATCGCCGGGCTGGTCCCGAACACGGCTTCATCAACTGTGTCGTAGGTCGCCGAGTCGATCTTGTTCGCCCAATATGCCATTTCACCGTAGCGGTTCTGATCGGACGATCGTTCCGCGTAGTGTTTCCAGATGAGCATTGCGCATGAGGGGCTGTTTCGGTCATAGAGCAGGGGGCGTGTGCCGCGAAGGTCCTCGAATTGGAGGTGCGACGCGTCAGTGAGAAATGACGTGCCGTGATGGTCGGCCCAAAACGCCGCGTCGGGATGGAAGAGGAAGTCGACGACAGCGGAATCTTGCGGAAGACTCGTATCCAGCCACGTCGACTGAAGATCATAGTTTACGAACTGCAGACGACTTGGGCTCCACCCTCGTTCCGTCTCGAGAACGTCCCATGCGACAGCCGCGGAGACCAATCCGTCGAAACAGGGGTAGTGCAGAATCAGTGCGGCGTCTCGAGGCTCGGGCATACGTTCTCCCCTTTTCGGTGCCGATCTTGGCTTAGGACCTTCAACGCGACGTGCAAACAGAATGCACCGGGAGAGTGCCACCTGTATGGCACGCGAGCGTCTGCAAAGCTCATTTCTGGCCCGGGGACGCCTTCCCCGCGGAAGGGGGAGGCCGGCGCGTGAGGTGCCAGAAGCCGCAGTAGCGGCACTCGTAGGAAAAGAGCACGTCGCCCATGCCGTTCATCAGCGCGTGCGCGTGCGCGTCGGCTTCGCTGGCGTACTGCTGCTTCGAGGTGCACGAGCGCTCGACGTCCGCGTCGCTGCGCGGGTCGGGCTCCATGCGCTGCTTGACGTACCACTCCATCAGCGCGTCCGCGCCGGCTTTCGGGTCCGGTTTCGGCGGACGAACCCTGCGCGGCATCGTGGCGCTGCTACGACGAGGTCACCGTCAGTGCGACGGCGTGGGGCTCGTCATCACTTGCGGGAGGTCGGGCATGCGGCCGACGCTCGGCACCGGACCCGGCGTCACCATCGGAGGCGGCGTGCGGTTGCGGTTTCGGCGCGCGATCTCCATCATGTCGAGCGCCGCGCCCTTGGCGTTCGGGTTGACGCCGCCGCGCCACAGCAGCGCCACGTCGCGGCGGACGTTGAGCGTCTTCGGGTCGTAGTCGTAGCTGAGCCGGTAGACGCCCGAGATCGCGTTGCCGTCGGGGGTGCGGATGAACGCCTGCAGCGCGTTGCCGTAGCAGTGGGCATCGAAGCCTTGGTCGTGGGACGGCTTGATCGAGCGGACCCGCGCGACCTGTCCCAGCCGGTTGACCTCCACCACGACTTCGACGTGCTCCGGCTTGTTCGCGAAGAGCGAGCGCGGCTGGAGCGCCTTGACGTTGATCCGCTGCGGGAGCGTCGGCCCCGGCTTCGGGGCCGGGGTCGAGGCCGCAAAGGCGGGCGCACCCGCGGCGAGCACCGCGGCCGCGGTGAGGGCGAGCCGGCGCATCAGTTGCGGGAGAGGGCCGCGAACGCGGCGCCGCACGAGGCGCACGCCACGATCACCTGAAATGTCGCACCCCGCTCGCGCAGATCGCTCGACGAGCGCTTGTCCTTCCCATGGCTCCCGCAGTAACGGCAGCGGGTCGAGGTAGAGTTCCCCCTCGCTCGTTCGTCCTCCACGATTGCTCCTTTCCCGGATCGGCGGCGGTCGTCCCCTCGGCCGCGGGACGGCGGCCCGGACCCGCCGAACGCACGGCCCGTCATGGTCCGCCGTTTCGCCGCCGCGCTGCTCCTCTGCGTCAGCTTGGCGGCTTGCAAAGAGAACGACACCACCCCGATCGGCCAGCAGCTCTTCCAGGGCGCCGGCGACGTGCGGGTGCTCGAGGCCCACCTCGTCCCGAGCGGCGACGCCTCGGCGCAGACCTCGGGCGGGACGATCAACTACGTCGTCATGCGCGTCGAGCTGACCAACGACTTCGGCTACGACCTGACGCCGCAGATCTCGAACTTCTACCTGATCGACGCGAAGAACAACCGCTATCAGGCGAAAGACAGCGGGTCCTCGGTCTTCACCGGGGTCAGCAACTCGACGCTGCCGCTCAAGAAAGACGAGAAGCGCGAGTACACGATCGGTTTCCGCACCACCGATCCCAACGTGACGGGGACGATCTTCTACGAACGCTAGTTGCTTCCGGCGGACGCCGGAAGCCGTCGCGTTCGCGCTTCGCGCGATCCGCCTTCTGACGTTCGGCGTGTGTGTTTTCTCGGTCGGCGTTGCGCCTGCGCTGGCGGCTCGGCCGCTGCCGGATTCGGGGAAGTGGGACCGCACCTTCGCGCTGTACGCGCGCGACGTCGCCGTGCCGTGGAAGCGCATCGCGGTGCGGCTCGACACCTACAGCGGCGCGCCCGTCGATTTCGCCGCATATCAGGTCGATCCGGCCGACGTGCTGGTCGCCGGGACGGCGCGCGCGCGCGCGATCGACACCTCGCACCGCACGCCCGTCGCCAAGTGGCGCTTCTCGCCGCCGGCCGGGCAGCGCTACACGCCGAACGACGTCGAGGTGCCGCTGCAGAACCGCGAAGGGTTCTTCGTGATCGAGGCGCGGCGCGGCGACGCGGTGCAGCAGGCGTGGCTGAACCTCACGCGCGTCGGCTTGCTGACGAAAGAGTCGCCGGGCGGGATCGTCCTGTACGGCGCGGACCTGGGCAGCGGCAAAGCGCTCGCGGGAATGCGCATCACGTATCTGGTCGGCACCTCGTTTCAGTACGGCAAGACCGACGCGCACGGAATCGCGCGCTGGAACGGCACGCCGCGCCCGCGCTTCGCGCTCGCCGAGTGGGGCAAGAGCAAAGCCTTCGTGTCGTTCCTGGCGCAGCCGCCGATCCCGGCGGCGCTGGTCGGCGTGCGCGCCGAACGCGCGAACGTGCGCGCCGGCGAGCACGTGCGCGTCGTCGGCTTCGCGCGCAAGCGCAGCGGAACCGCGTACCGCCCGGCGAGCGGCGAGGTGCGCGTCGCGCTGGTCGCGCGCGGGCGCCCGCTCGTCTCGGCGGAGGCGAAGCTCGACGGCGCGGGCGCGTTCGGCGCCGACCTCGCGCTCCCGGGCGACGCGCCCGCCGGCGACGCGGCGGTGCTGGCGACGTTCGCGGGCGCGAGCGGCGGCGCGGCGATCCACGTCGACGGCGTCGGCGACGTCGTGCTGAGCGTAAGCGCGGACTGCGGCGAGGGGTGCGCCTCCGATGCGACGATCCCGGTCGTCGTGAGCGCGAAACGGCGCCTCGACGGGCTCGTCGCCGCGAACCGCGAGCTGCGCGTGCGCGTCGTGCGCGCGCCGCACGTTCTCGCGCCGGGGGCGAGCGACGACGGCACGGCCTGGGGGACGGCGCCGGTCGTCGACCTGCGCGTGCGCACCGGCGACGACGGGATCGCGCGCACCAGCATCCCCGCGCCGACCGACGGTCTGCCCTCGACGTACGGGATCAGCGCGAGCAGCGGCGCGGCGACGGCCTCGGCGCGCGTCGTCGCGACGAGCGCGCGCGTCGCGCTGGCCGTCGCGCCGCAGAGCGCGCAGCTCGACATCGGCGAGCCGGCCGCGCTCGACGTGCGCGGGTTCGACGTCGCCGACGGTCATCCGGCGGCGGGGTTGGCCGTCCGCCTGCGCTTGGTGCACGGGCCGACGACGCAGGAACAGCAGCTCACGCTCGATGCCGACGGCCGCGCGCACGCCGTGTTTCACAACGTCGTGCCGGGGACGAACCTCGCCTACGCGCTCGCCGAGGTCGACGGCAAACCGGTCGTCGACGTCAACGCGGTCACGGTCGCGCCACAAGCGGTGCTCGGCGCGCGCTCGCGGCGCAGCGGGGAAGCGCAGATCACGACCGACAAGCCGCGCTACCGCGTCGGCGAGAAGCTGCGCGTCGAGGCTGCGCTGAGCGGCGCGACGGGCGACGCGTTCGTCGACTTCGAGGGCGCGCGGCCGCTGGGCGAACAAACCGTCTCGGCGAGCGGCGGGCGCGCGAGCGCGCTCTTCACCGTCCCCGAGACGGTCGGCGACGCGGCGGTCGGCGTCGCGTTCGTCCGTGACGGCGCGCTCGAGTACGCGACGCAGCGCGTCGCGATCGACGGGCCCGGCCACGCGCGCGCGACCGCGCTCGCGGCGGACAAGAGCGCGTACGCGCCGGGGAGCGTCGCGCACGTGACGATCGCCGACGGCAACGAGCGGGCCGGCGCGACGCTCGCGATCCGGCTCGCCGACGCGCGCGCGCTCGGCGGCGCCTCGTTCGACGACGCCGCGGCCGTGCTCGCCGGGAGCGGCACGACCACGCAAAACCCGGCCTCGTCCGATCCGGGGTGGCACGCCTCGGTCGCGCCGGTGCGCTCGACCGCGCTCGACCTCGCGGCGAACGACCGCAGCGCGCCGTCGGCCGAGACGCTCGGCGCGCCGTCGGAGCGCGCGCTGCTGTGGCGGATCGACCGCGCCGCGAAGGAAGGCTTCGACTTGCAGCTGCCGGAGGCGCCGGGGCGCTACGTCGTCTCGGTGCTGAAGGTCTCGGACGACGGCGACGTCGGCGCGGCGACGCTCGCGCTCGAGGTGCGCTGATGTCGGCGCAGACGACGCTCGAGCTCGCGCATCCGCCCGCGCCCGGGACGACGCGGCTGATGCTGCTCGACACCTACGGGCTGGTCTACCGCGCGTTCTTCGCGCTCCCGGACTTGACGACGACGCGCGGCGTGCACATCAACGCCGCCTACGGCTTCACGATGATGCTGAACAAGCTGATCGCGGACGAGAAGCCGACGCACGTGATCGCCGCGTTCGACAAGGGATTACCGCTCGCGCGGCTCGCGCTCTACGACCAGTACAAGGCGCAGCGCACCGAGACGCCGGACGATCTGCGCTCGCAGTGGCCGCTGGTGCGGCGCATCCTGGCGACGTTCGACATTCCCGTCGTCGAGATCGACGGCGAAGAGGCCGACGACGTCATCGCGACGCTCGCGCGCCAAGCCGAAGCGGCGCAGCAAGAGGTCCTCGTCGTCACCGGCGACCTCGACCTGCTGCAGATCGTCGACGCGCGCACGACCGTGCTGACGACGCGCCGCGGGATCACCGAGCTGGGCCGCTACGACGAAGAGAAAGTGCGCGAGCGCTTCGACTTGGAGCCGCGCCAGCTGCCCGACTACCGCGGCTTGAAAGGCGATCCGTCCGACAACCTGCCCGGCATCCCGGGCGTCGGCGAGAAGACCGCCGTCGCGTTGGTGAAGAACGCCGGCTCGCTCGACGCCTTGATCGCGAACCCGAAGCTGGCCGGCAAGCCCAAGTGGGAGGCGCTGATCCGCGAGTACGGCGAGCAGGCGCGCATCTGCCGCGACGTCTCGCTCATCAAGCGCGACCTGCCGGTCGCGATCGACTGGGAGAGCGCGCGCTACACGCCGCCGCCGAACGACGCGCTCTACGCGCTCTACCGCGAGCTCGAGTTCAAGACGCTGCTGGCGAAGCTCGCGCCGCCGGAAACCCCGGTGGAGGCGGCGGCCGACGAGTTTCTCGAGGGCGAGTACGACTCGTACACCGCGGCGACCGATCCGCCCGACTACGCGCGGCTCGCGCAGCGCATCGACGAGGCGGCGGCGCGCGAGCGGGTCGCGGTCGCGGCGCGCGGCGACGCGCTCGCGATCTCGCCCGACGACGGGCGCGCGTTCGCGTTCTTGAAGTCCTCGCTCGGCGCGCCGAACGTCGGCGAAGCGTTCGCGCGGCTGTGGCAGCAGGTCCCACAGCTGGTCGCGTACGACGCGAAGAGCCTGATCGGCGAGTTGCAGCTCCCGCTGCGCACGCTGGGCGACGATCCGATGGTCTCCTCGCACATCTTGAGCCCGGGTCGCACCTTCGCCGACGCCGACCAGGCCTCGAGCGAGTTTCTCGACCGCAAGCTGCCGGAGGACCAGCCCGCCGCGGCCGCCGACGCCGCCGGTCTGCTGGCGCGCAAGACGCGCGAAGAGCTCGAGCGCCGCGGGCAGATCGCGTACTACACCGACGTCGAGCTGCCGCTGGTCTCGGTGCTCGCCGCGATGGAGCGCGCCGGGATCGCGCTCGACCCGCACGCGCTGCGCGCGATCGCGGTCGAGGTCGACGCGGCGGTCGCGCGGCTGCAGCGCGAGATCTACGAGATCGCGGGCGAAGAGTTCAACCTCGGCTCGCCGCAGCAGCTCGGCCGCATCCTGTTCGAAAAGCTCGGGCTTCCCGCGGGGCGGCAGAACAAGACCGGCTACGCGACCGGCGCCGACGTGCTGCAAGGGCTCGCGAAAAGCTTCCCGGTCGCGGCGAAAGTGCTGGAGTGGCGCGAGGTCTCGAAGCTCAAGAGCACCTATGTCGACGTGCTGCCGGCGCTCGCCGGCGCGGACGGCCGCGTCCATACGGTCTTCAACCAGACCGCCACCGCGACCGGCCGGCTTTCGTCGACGAACCCGAACTTGCAGAACATCCCGGTGCGCGGCGAGCTCGGGCGGCGGATTCGCAAGGCGTTCGTCGCGCCGTCGGACGAGCGCGTGCTGCTGGCGGCGGACTACTCGCAGATCGAGCTGCGCCTGATGGCGCACATGAGCGGCGACGAGGCGATGCGCGCGGCGTTCCACGAGCGCCAGGACATCCACGACTTCACCGCGCGCCGCATCTTCGACGTCGGCCCGTTCGCCGAGGTGACGCGCAATCAGCGCACGATGGCGAAGTCGGTGAACTTCGGCCTGCTCTACGGGATGTCGGACTTCGGGCTGGCGCAGCGGCTCGAGATCGACCGCGCGAGCGCGCGCGCGATGACCGAGGCGTACTTCGCGCGCTTCCCCGGCGTGCGCGGCTTCATCGACCGCGTCCTCGACGAGGCGCGCGAGCGGGGCTACGTCGAGACGCTGCTCGGCCGGCGCCGCTACATGCCCGACCTGCGCTCCCGCAACTACATGCTGCGGGCCGCGGCCGAGCGCGAAGCGACCAACGCGCCGCTGCAAGGCTCCGCCGCCGACCTGATGAAGCTCGCGATGGTGCGGATCGACCGGCGGCTGAACGCCGAAGGGCTCGACGCGGTGATGCTGCTGCAGATCCACGACGAGCTGATCTTCGAGGTCGCGGTGCGCGACCTGGAGGCGGTCGGGCGGATCGTGAAGCACGAGATGGAGCACGCGCTCGAGCTCAGCGTCCCGATCGAGGCGACCCTGAAGACGGGAAAGAACTGGTACGACGTGGAGAGCTTCGTGGTCGATGAACCGGCTGGATCGATGCACCCGGATGCGGACGCGAACGGCGGCGGTTAGCGCGCTGAGCGGCGTCGTGCTGCTCGCGCTGGGCGCGCAGGGTCCGGCGGCCGCTGGCGGCGCGCTGCCGCTCTGCACGCGCATCCCGCTGACCGTGCGGTGCCGTCCGCTCGAGGTGCGCGCGCCGCGCACGACGCTGCGGCTCGCGGTTGCGCTCACCGAGGCGCAGCGCGAGCGCGGGCTGATGAACGTGACGTTCGTCCCGCCGGACGAAGGGATGCTGTTCGCGTTTCCGTTCGCCGAGCGGCACATGGAGTTCTGGATGAAGGACACGATCACGCCGCTCGACATGGTGTTCGTCAAAGGCGACGGCACGATCAGCGACATCGCGGTCGACGTCCCCGCCAGCACGCCGAAGACGCCGGACGACAAAGTGGCGCGCCGGCAAGGCGTGGGCCGGTTCGTGATCGAGCTCGGTGCCGGCGGCGCGGCACGGGCGGGCTTGCTCCCCGGGATGCAGCTCAGCATCCCGCCGGTCGCGGCGAAATGAATCTGGCGCGCGTGCTCGCGGCGGCCGGCGTCGCGCTCGCGTGCGCCGCGCAGTCGCCCGCGCCCGAGCCGGCGCCCGTGACGCCGGCGTCGGCGCGCCTGACCGGCGAACAGATGCTTGCCCGCGCGAAGCGCGTCTTTCGCGCCCACGTGCGCCCGCCGTTCGTCGAGTACACGCTGGTCCGGCGCGACAGGCACAACGGCCTTCCCGATTTCGACAACAGCTACGTGCTGAAGATCTGGTGCCGCAACGCCGACCGCTCCGCGCTGACGCGCCGGGCCTGGAACGGCGTCGCTTACGGCTCGCTGCAGAACGTCACGGTCGCGTTCGACGGGTACGTCGATCCCGGCCCGCCGACGGCGGACATCTTCGAGCGCGCGCTGTTCACCCCGCGCACCCCCGAGCCCGGGCCGCCGCAGCCGCCGGAGTCGCCGCTGCCGCTGATCGGCGCCGTGACCGTCAACACCGACTACGACTACCGTGTCACCGGCGTCCACCGCGAAGGCGCGCTGTGGCATCTCTCGCTGGCGCCGAAGCGTGATCCCGACCGCAACCGCCTCGACGACCTGTGGGTCGACGCGACGACGTTCGAGCTGGTGCGGATGCGCGTGCGCGACCATCTCTACCTCGAGTTCACCAGCCAGTCGTTCGAGGACGAGTTCGACGCGCGCTTCGCCATGCTCGACGGGATCCCGGTCCTGCAATCGATCCACGGCCGCACGAGGGACGACGAGTTCGAGACCGACTACACCTACAAAGACGTCGTCTTTCCGCCGGCGCTCCCCGCCTGGTACTTCGAGCCGAAGACCTACGGTCTGCACCGAGACGAAGCGCCGCGGTAAACCGTACAACTGTGTCGTGATCGTCCACCTGATCGACGGAACGTACGAGCTGTTTCGGCACTTCTTCGCGATGCCGCCGCAGCGCGACGCGAACGGCCGCGAGGTGGCGGCGGTGCGCGGCGTGCTCGCGTCGATCCGGAGCCTGCTGCGGGAGGGCGCGACGCACATCGGCGTTGCGACCGATCAGGTGATCGAGTCGTTCCGCAACGATCTTTGGCTCGGCTACAAGACGGGCGCCGGAATCGATCCAGCGCTGCTTGCGCAGTTCCCGCTCCTCGAAGAGGCGCTCGCCGACGCCGGAATTACCGTGTGGCCGATGGTCGAGTTCGAAGCCGACGACGCGCTCGCTGCCGCCGCGGCGCTCGCCGCAGCCGACCCGCGAGTGGAGCGCGTGGTGATCTGCACGCCGGACAAGGACCTGGCGCAATGCGTGCGCGGAACGCGCGTCGTGCAGCTGAACCGCCGCACGCGCACGTTCTTCGACGAAGCCGGCGTCGTCGCGAAGTTCGGCGTGCCGCCGGCGAGCATTCCCGACTACTTGGCGCTCGTCGGCGACGCCGCGGACGGCTTTCCGGGCTTATCGGGCTGGGGTGCGAAATCCGCCGCGGCCGTGCTGGCGCGATACGGCCGCCTCGAAGCGATCCCGGCCGACCCGCGCGCGTGGAACGTCAACGTCGCGGGCGCCGCGCGGCTGGCGCAAACGCTCGCGCGCGACCGTGATCTCGCGCTGCTGTTTCGAACGCTCGCGACCCTGCGCACCGACATCCCGCTCTTCAACGACGTCGAAACGCTCCGCTGGAGCGGCCGCATCGAATCGCTTCCAGACTTCACCCGAGACGCTGCTGGAGAAAGACAATGAAAACGACGATCGACGGCCTGGCAAGAGCGACGACGGCGGCCTATTCGGCCCCCGCGCAGCCGAGCAGCGACCGCACGTGCGCCCGCGCCTGCGAGTCCACGGCGACCGTCGTCGCGGCACAGCGATCGGTACGGTAGACGGCTGCTCCGTTTGCGTGCAGCGTCGCGAGCGTCGAAGGCGCGGGGTGGCCGAAGCGGTTATGCCGTCCGACGCTAATCAGCGCGTAGCGCGGGTGCACCGCGCGAACGAACTCGGGCGTCGAGGAGTAGGCCGAGCCATGATGTCCGACTTTGAGGACGTCTGCCGCGACGTCGTCGCCGTTCGCCAGGATGCGCGCTTCCGTTTGGGCGCCCGCGTCGCCGGTGAAGAGCATCCCAAAAGGGCGGGCGCAGCCGGGGCACCGGTACCGCAGCATGAGGACGACGCTGTTCTCGTTGACGTCGTTGGAACCGTCCTCGAGTAGCGGCTCTTGCGGCGCGAGCGCGTCGAACGTCACGCCGTCGCCGGTCGCGTAGTGCATGCCGCGCCGCACGAGCACGATCGGGATGCGGCGCTCGTGCGCCGCGGCGATGCAGTCGTTGTACGCGCGACCGCCGTACGTTTGTCCCGAATCGCCGATGGCGTCGACGTGCAGCGCCTGCACGATCGGCAAACAGCCGCCGACGTGGTCGCCGTGCGGGTGGGTGATGACCAGCAAGTCGACGTGCCGTATTCCTTCGCGCTGCAGATAGCCGAGGACGATCCGTTCGCCGACCAGCTCGGCCGGCGAGCGTCCTTGCGCGCCGCGGCCGCGCTCGAGCCGTCCGCCGCTGTCGATCAGAATGACGTGGCCGCGCGGCGTGCGGATCACGATCCCGTCGCCTTGCCCGACGTCGAGCATCGTCACCGTCAGCTTCCCGTCGGGCAGGCGCAGCGTCGTGAGGAGCACGCCGGCGCTCGCGAGCACGACCAGCGCGGCTGCGATGCGCGCGCTGCGCGGTAGCACGAGCGCGGCGACGACCGCGACGGCGTCGTACGCGACGATCGCGAGCGCCGGCGGCGGCGCGACGCGCACGTGCGCGCCCGGCAGCGCGGCGACCGCGCCGACGACGCGCAGGATCGCGTCGACGTCCCAGGTCGCGACCGTCGCCGCGGCTCGGCCGAGCACCGGAACGTGCGCGAGCGCGAGCGAGGCGATGCCGGCGATCATCGCGACGCCGGTCGCCGGCACGACGACGGCGTTCGCCAGGACGGCGTACGGCGCGACGAGCCCGAACGTCGCCGCGCTGAGCGGCCACACGCCGATCTGCGTCGCGATCGTCAGCGCGAGCGCTTCCCGAACCCGCTCCGGCAGCGCGAGCCGTTCGAGCGCGTGCTGCAGCGGCTTGGCGAAGAACAGGATCGCTCCGACGCACGAGAACGAGAGCGCGAACGAGACGGTGGTCACGGACGCCGGCCACAGCGCGGCGACGACGATCGCCGCGAGCGCGAGCGCGTTCCACGAGAGCAGCCGCGCGCCGCACGCCCGCGCGAGCAGCGCCGTCGACACCATCACCGCCGCGCGCTGCGAAGGCAGGTGCGCGCCGCTGAGCCAGGCGTACGCGACGACGCACGGAATCGTCGCGAGCGCCGCCGCGGTGCGCGGCGTTCGGCACAGCGCGAACAGTGTGCCGGCGAACCAGGCGATCACGCCGAGATGCAGCCCCGCGGTGACGAGCACGTGCACGGTTCCCGTCGCTTGAAAATCGTCGTGGAGCTCGCGCGAAAGCGTGCCGCGTTCGCCCCACAGCGCGCCGGCGACGACGGTCGCCTCCGGTTCGCGCAGCACCGTTCGCAGCCGCGCGGAGAGAAGCGCGCGCAGCCGCGCAGACCAGGTGCGCACGTCGCGCGGTTCGGGTGCTGCCCGCGCGATCGTGCGATCCGCGATCAGCTCGCCGGCGAGTCCTTCCCCGAGCGCGAGCGCGCGCCGCGACGGCTCGCCCGGGTTGCGCGCCTCGTCGAACGGAACCAGCCGCCCGCGCAGCACCAGCCGTTCGCCGGCAGCCGCGGTGCCGTTATGCAGCTGCGCGCGCACGACGACGCCGCCGTCCAGCGCGAACGCAAAGCTCGCACCGTTTTCGTCGTTGCGCACGTCGCCGACGACCGTCCCGGCGAAGTGGCCGATCCGGGACTCCGCGGTCAGCATCGCCGGGTGGCCGTGCCACAGCGCGCACGCCAGCCCCGTCAGGGCCGCAAGCGCCGCGACGCGTGCGCGCGCGAACGCGGCCGCGCCGAGCGCGGCGCAGCACGCAAAGGCCGCGAGGCCGTGCGCGTCGGCGGCGATTGCGCCGGCGAAGGCGAGGGCGGGGAGCAGCAGCGGAGCGCGGACCACGCAGTTCCGTCACGCGCACGGAGCGTGGCGGCAAGCGCGCCGATGCGCGAACGGCGGTCAGCTCAAGAGGCGGCCAAGCGTTGTGGCGGGCGCGGGAGAGTCTTCGGGGAGCCCGAACCCTCGGGGCTCGCATGCGTATCGTCGTCACCGGCGGAGCCGGGTTTATCGGATCGCACCTCGTCGACGCGTTCCTTGGCGAGGGACACGAAGTCGTCGTGGTCGACAACCTCTGGTCCCACGGCGGCGGCCGCCGCGAAAACGTTCCGGAAGGCGTCTCGTTCGTGCACATGGACGTGCGCGACGAGGTCGGGATCGAGCGAATCTTCACCGAGTTCAAGCCCGAGGTCGTCTCGCACCATGCCGCGCAGCACTCGGTGGCGATCGGCGCGCGCGACCCGAAGTACGACGCGAACGTCAACGTGATCGGAATGCTGAACGTGCTGGAGGCCGCGGTCAAGGCCGGTTCGCGCAAGGTCATCTTCGCCTCGAGCGCGGCGACATACGGCGACGTCGCGGCGATGCCGGTCGACGAGAGCTCGCCGCAGCACCCCGTCTCGCCGTACGGCATCACCAAGATGGTCACCGAGCACTACCTGCGCTTTTTCAAGAGCGAGCACGGCCTCGACTACACCGCGCTGCGGTACGGCAACGTCTACGGCCCGCGCCAGGACCCGAACGGCGAAGCCGGCGTCATCGCGATCTTCCTGGGCAAGTTCCTGCAGCGCCAAGGCGTGCGCATCGACTGGGACGGCGAGCAGACGCGCGACTACGTCTACGTGGGCGACGTCGTGCGCGCGAACCTCGCGGCGCTCACGAAAGGCTCCGGCGAGATCTACGTCGTCGGCACCGGCAAGAAGACGTCGGTGAACGAGATCTACCGCGCGATGGTCGAAGTGACCGGCTTCGAAGCGCCGGTCACGCGAGCCGAGCGCCGTCCCGGCGACGCGCGCGAGGTCTACTTCAACCCGGCCAAAGCGCGGCGCGAGCTCGGCTGGGAGGCGCAGGTGCCGCTCGTCGAGGGAATGCGCAAAACCTACGAATACTTCCGCGACAAGGAAAAGACCGCCGCCGCGTCATGATCTGAGCGCGGCGAGCAGCTCCTGATCGAGGTCGTCGTCGCCTTCCTCGGCAAGCTGTGCTGCGGCCTCCTCTTCGCTGAGCAGTGACGGCGTCACCGGATGGGCGAGGAGCGACGCAAGCGATTCTCGGTCATCGTAGGCGAAGTTCACGACGACGTCGTCGCTTGCGCCGGCGAGTTTCAACAAGTCGGCGGCCATATATCGGGCTTCGTCGACGATCGCGCCCTGAGTACACCAAGAGCGACCGTTCAGTTTGAACTGAGCCAGCCACCAGGCAGGCGACTCGGGATCGCGAACGATTCGGACCGTTACCGTCTTCATCGACGTACCATTCTGTCGAAGCGTTGAGGAGATATTCCGACCTGTCGCACGATTTTTCGACACGCGCCGGCCGAGATCGTAGTCTGTCGCGGTACGACTGTCAATCGCCCGTTCGAATGAACGAATTTCTCGTGCGGGCCGCCGAGGCTGCGGAACCCGAACGAGAGCAGTAGGCGTACGACGGCGCGCCGATTGTGTTCTCGCATCGTGCCCGCCATCTGTGACGACGGGCACGTGCGACAAGGGCTGCGCTAGATCAGCGGGCTTTATGCGAATTTGCAATGCTTTAGTGCATTGCGCTAGCGCATTTACGGAACCGGATGGACGTCGGTCGGGGCTTGGGGCGGGGTTTTCCAGGAGACGATCTTCAGGTTCGCGTCGGTCGTGCCGGCGTGCGGTGTGCCGGCGGGGATGACGATCATCATGCCGGGTTTCAAGGCGACTTGCTTGTCGCCGAGCCATTCGGTGCCGGAGCCCGAGACGACGTACTGGACTTCGTTCGCGTCGGCGTGATAGTGCTTGATGACGGTGCCGATCTGAACTTGCGCGGTCGCGCCGTCGGCGGCGACCAGCAGCTTCGAGCGCAGGTTCGGCGAGGCTGGTGCCGGCGTCGGCAAGTCGGCCGCGGTGATCGCGGCGATGTCGATGACCGCGGGTTGGAGCGGCGCGGCGGCGGCGCGCGCGGGCTGCGGGAGGCGCGCGACCGCGAGGCCCGCGCCGAAGGCGAGGGCGGCGACCACGGCGGTGCGGAGTGCGGTGTGCGTCATGGCGAGGTCTCCGACGTTCGGGCGCTCGCCTCCCCTTACGAGGCGGGAGCCGTCGTCTGCGAACGCCGCAGCGCCGTCGCGACCGCGTACGCGACCGCGAAGGCAAGGAAGTACGAGACGTCACCCAGTTGCGGATATGCGGACGCGAGCGGTCCGGTGAGCCACGACTGCTGCCAGAACGGCATCGACGCCGCGATTCCGGCGAGCCAGGCGACGAGCGCCGCGGCATTCGTGCGCAGCGCTGTCGCGCCGCGCGTCGCGAGCAGCACGCCGGCCCACGGCGCGGCCCACATCGTCAGCAGCCCGAGGAAGTTCGCGTACAGGTGTGCGGTCGCGGTCGGGTCGGCGCTGCCGAACGCGAGCGCGCCGCCGAGCGCGCCGACCGCGACGGCCGACTGCCAGCGCGCGAGCGTCCAGCGCACCACCACGAAGCCGAGCGCGCCGACCGCCACGACCGCGAGCGCGACGGCGGCGGCCGAAAAATGCGCCGCCGGATCGTTCGCGCGCGCCGCGAGCAGCACCGCGAGCGTCAGCGCCCCGAGCACCGCCGCGACGCCGAGCGCGGGAACGATCCGCCGCCGCGCGTCCCAGGCGACGAGCGCGGCGAGCGCGCCCGAATAGAGGTTCAAGCAGTTCGCGCTCATCGTTCCGATCAGCACCGTGGCGAGCCCGATCGAGGCGACAAGGCCGTTGCCGTGCGCGAGCAACCCGATCGTCTGGGCCGGCGTCGCGCTCGCGATCCCCGGCGCGCGCGTCGCCGTCACCGCCGCGGCGCCGAGCAGCTCCAAGATCGCCGAGGGCACGAAGCCGCCGAGAAACGCCCAGCGCGTCACCGCGCGCGGATCGCTGGCGGCGGGAAGATAGCGCGAGTAGTCCGACGCCGCGGGCCCCCAGCCGATCGCGTACGCGAACGCGAGCGCCGCGGAAAACACGATCCCGGCCGTCTCGCCGCCGGCCGCGAACGGTGCGTGCGCGTCGAACGGAGCGTCGAACCGCACCCGCGCGAGCGTCGCGGCGGCGATCGTCGCGAACCCGATCAGCAGCGCGGCGCTGGCGACGCGCTCGAACGCGTGGATCGCGTTGTGCCCGTACACGGCCAGCGCGACTTGCGCGATCAGCAACACCGCCAGCGCGGCGGGATAGCTCAGGTGCGCGAGCGCGCCGAGCGCCTGCGCGCCGAAGACGCTGTCTACCGCAAACCAGCCGACGCCGGCCAGAAACGCCAGCACCGCCGGCAGCACGTTGCCGTCACGCCCGAACGCGCGGCGCGAAGCGACCATCTGCGGCAGCCCGTAGCGCGGCCCCATTCGCGACAGCAATCCGACGACGACATACGCCAGCGCGTTCCCCACCAGCAGACCGAGCGCCGCGCCGCGCAGCGAGGTGCCGTACAGCGCCACCGACAGAATTCCGACCGCGAACGTCGCGGTCTCCGCGTTCGCGCCGAACCACAGGAAGAACAGATCGCGCGGCGTGCCGTGCCGTTCGTCCGCGCCGATCGCGTCGAGCCCGTGCGGCTCGACCGCAACGACGCTAGCGCCGTACGAGACGGGCGTCCCCGGCGATCTCGCCGCTGCGCGCCACGGCGGCGCCGGCGGACCTGATCTCCCGCAGCGCGCGCTCTTCGTCGGCCGGGTCGACGTTGACCGCCGCCGAGGCGTCCTCGATCACGACGACCTCGAAGCCCGCCGCGCGCGCGTCGAGCGCGGTCGCCTTCACGCAGTAGTCCGTCGCGAGCCCGCACACGAACACCCGCTTGACGCCGTGCTCGCGCAGGTCGCTCTCGAGCGACGTCGCGGCGAACCCGCTGTAGCCGTCGGTCTCACGGTCGATCCCCTTGTCGACGACGACGTCGACGTTCTGCAGATCGAGCCGCGGATCGAACGCCGCGCCGTGCGTTCCGGCGACGCAGTGAACCGGCCACGGACCGCCCTGCTCCGCGTACGAGGAGTGGTCCGGCGGGTGCCAGTCGCGGGTCGCGTAGACGCGCGCGAAGCGCGGCGCGAGCTCGTCGATCGGCTCGAAGATGCGCTCGCCCTCCGCCACGCCGAGCGCGCCGCCGGGGAGAAAGTCGTGTTGCACGTCGACGACGATCAGCGCGTCGTCGGGCCGAATGGTATAGGTCATCTCGTCATGCCGCCACGATGTTGAGGAGCTTGTCGGGTACGAAGATCTTCTTGCGGATTTGCTTGTCGCCGATCTGCGCCGTGACCGTCGGCTCGCGCATTGCGCGCTCGAACGCCTCGTCTTCGCCGATCCCCGGCGCCGTCTGAATGCGCGCGCGCACCTTGCCGTTCACCTGCACCACCAGCGTGATCTGCTCGACCGCGAGCGCGGCCGGGTCGGGCTCGATCCAGCGCTCCAGGTGGACGCTGCGCTCGTAGCCCATCCGCGACCACAGCTCGTCCGCGATGTGCGGCGCGAACGGCGCCAATACGATGGGCAGCGCGTGCACGACGTACCGCACCACTGGATCGTCTTCCGCGCCCGGCTCGCGCAGCGCGGCGGTCAGCACGTTGACCAGCTCGTCGAGCTTGGCGGTGGTGACGTTGTAGTGGAAACGGCGCGTCTCCGTCTCGCTCTTGCCGGACTCGAGCGCGACGTGCAGCGCGCGGACCAGCTCGCGCCCCCGGCCTGCGCGCGTCTCCGGCAGCCGGTCGAGCGGCGCGCTGCGCGCCTTCGCCGCGACCGGCTCGACCGCGCGCCACACCCGCTGCACGAAGCGAACCCGCCCGATGATTCCCTCTTCGGTCCAGTCCATCGTGTCTTCCGGCGGCGCGGCCTTGAGCAGAAACAGCCGCATCGCGTCGACGCCGTAGCGCTCGACCGCGTCGTCGATTCCGACCACGTTGCCGCGCGACTTCGACATCTTCTCGCCGTAGTAGAGCAGCATCCCCTGGTTGAAAAGGCGCGTGAACGGCTCGTCGTCACCCGAGGCCAGGCCCGAGTCGACGATGAACATGTAGAAGAAGCGCGCGTACAGCAGGTGCAGCACCGCGTGCTCCGCGCCGCCGATGTACTGGTCGACCGGCATCCACTTCGAGGCGGCGTCGCGCTCGAACGGCCGCTCCGCGTTGCGCGGATCGAGATAGCGCACGAAGTACCACGAGGAGTCGACGAACGTGTCCATCGTGTCGGGATCGCGCTGCGCCGGACGGCCGCACCGCGGACAGCTCGTCTCGATGAACGCCGGATCGTTCGCGAGCGGCGAACCCTGGCCGGTGAATTTCACGCCCTTCGGCAACAGCACGGGCAGCTGATCGTCCGGTACCGGAACCGAGCCGCAGTAAAAACAGTAGACGATCGGGATCGGCGTGCCCCAGTAGCGCTGCCGCGAGACCAGCCAGTCGCGAATGCGGTAGTTGACGGTGGTCTTGCCGCGCCCCATCGCTTCGAGCCGCGCGGCGATTGCGCGCCGCGCGAGCGCCGACTTCATCCCGATGTACTCGCCGGACGCGATCAGCTTGCCGTCCTCGACGTACGCCTCGTGCAGCGGCGCGCGCAGCGAGCCGTCGGGCGTGGTGATCACCTGCGCGATCGGCAGCCCGTGCTGCTTGGCGAAGTCGAAATCGCGCTCGTCGTGCGCGGGCACGCCCATCACCGCGCCGGTCCCGTACTCGGCGAGCACGTAGTTGGTCACCCAGATCGGGATCTTCTCGCGCGAGAGCGGGTTGACCGCGTACGCGCCGATCGGCACGCCGGTCTTCTCCATGAGCTGCGTGCGCTCGAGCTCGCTCTTGTTTTTCAGCGACGCGGTGAACTCTTCGGCCCGCCGGCGCGCTTTGGGCAGTCTTTCCAAAATTTGCGCGACGACCGGGTGCTCCGGCGCGACCGCGACGAACGTCGCGCCGTACACCGTGTCGATGCGCGTGGTGAAGACCTCGATCCGCGCCTCCTCGACGTTCTCGACCTCGAACGAGAACGTGACGCCTTCGGAGCGCCCGATCCAGTTGCGCTGCATCGTCTTGATCCGCTCCGGCCAGCCGTCGAGCCGCTCCAGCCCCTGCAGCAGCCGCTCGACGTAGTCGGTGATCTTGAAAAACCACTGCGCGAGGTTGCGGCGTTCGACCGCCGCGCCGCAGCGCCAGCACAGCCCGTTCTCGACTTGCTCGTTCGCCAGCACGGTCTGGTCGACGGGACACCAGTTCACCGGCGCCTCGCGCTTGTACGCCAGCCCTTTCTCGAACAGGCGAATGAAGAACCACTGGTTCCAGCGATAGAACTCGGGATCGCACGACGCGAGTTCGCGGCGCCAGTCGTAGCTCGTCCCGATCAGCCGCACTTGGCGCTGCATGTTGCGGATGTTCTCGCGCGTCCACGTCTCCGGGTCGATCCCGCGCTGGATCGCGGCGTTCTCGGCCGGCAGCCCGAACGCGTCCCAGCCCATCGGGTGGACGACGTTGTAGCCGCGCATGCGGTGGATGCGCGCGATCGCGTCGCCGAGCGTGTAGTTCTTCGCGTGGCCGACGTGCAGATCGCCCGACGGGTACGGCAGCATCTCCAAGGTGTAGTACTTGGGGCGCGGGTCGTCGTCGAGCGCGTGGTAGATGCCCTCGCGCTCCCAGCGCTGCTGCCAGCCGCGCTCGACGGCGCGGAAGTCGTACGATCTCTCCTCGGTGACCGACATGGAACTTTGAGTCTACACCATCTCCGCCCGGAGCCCTAGTAAATTCGCCTGCGGCGAATCCTTCGCGTTCGGTCCTGCGGACCGAGCCGCAGGGACTTGCCGAGGCGAGCGGAGCGCGTGAGGGGATGAGCATGAAACGCCTGATCGCCGTCCTGCCCGGGCTCAAACGCATCGGTGCCGCGTTCGCGGTGGCCGCCCTGGCCGCCGTCGTCCTGCTCCGTCCCGTCCCGCCCCCGACCCCGTCCGGTGCGGCCGGCTGGTCGTCGGCCGGGGCGCCGGGCTCAACCTCCGCCGGGCCGCCCGGCTCGGCGAAGCGCGCTGGCCTCCGCGGCTTCGCGAGCGCCGCGTCGCCGGCGCGCGCGCTGGTCTACGTCGCGGGCGACGTCGTGCGGCCCGGCGTCTACTCGGTCGGTCCGGAGTCGCGCGTCCGCGACGCGCTGGCGCTCGCCGGCGGGAGCCGCCCGGACGCCGACGTGGTCGCCGTGAACCTCGCCGCGCACGTGCGGGACGGCGACGAGATCGTCGTCCCGGTCCGCGGCGCAGCCGAGACGCTCCCCGCCGCGCGCGCCGCGCACCGCCTCGGCCACGGCCGCGGGCGGCGCGCCGGCGGCGCGCACCGCGCCGGCCACGGCCGTCACAAGCGCTCGCGCCGCGACGAACCGCCGCCTGCCGCGCAGGTCGACTTGAACTCTGCCGACGCCGAAACGCTCGCGACGATCCCCGGGATCGGCCCCGGTCTCGCCGAGCGCATCGTCGCCTTCCGCACCACGAACGGCGCCTTCGCCTCGGTCGACGAGCTCCTCGACGTCTCCGGCATCACCGAACACCGCCTCGACGCAATCCTGCCTTACGTCGTCGCCCGCTGAAGTGGACGAGCAGCTCTCCGGACGCGTTCGATCGATATGGAGCGTTGCGCACGACCTCGGGCGCAAGCGGGAACGCTAGCGGCGAAACATCGGAATGACGCGGCGCGCGACGGCGGCGATGGCGGCGTCGCGTGCTTCGTCGGTGCCGTGTACTTCGGCGAAATAGATCGCGAGCACGATCGGCGCGCGGTTGTGCGGCGGCCACAGGATCGCGACGTCGTTGCCTCCCGTCGCCGTCGTGCCGGTCTTGTCGCCGACGGTCCAGTCTCGCGGCACGCCGGCTCGGATGCGCGTTTGGCCGGTGTCCGCGCGGCGCAGCCACTCGAACAGTCGCGCTTTCGAGGCCGGTGAAAGGATCGGATCCCGCACCAGCCGCGTGAGCAGGTTCGCCATCGCGTCGGGTGTCGTCGTGTCGCGGACGTCGCCGGGGGCGTCGCGGTTCAGCGCCGGTTCGGTGTGATCGAGGCGCGTGACGGAGTCGCCGAGCGCGCGCAGGTACGCGGTCACGCCGGGCGGGCCGCCGGTGATGCGCAACAGCAGGTTCGCCGCCGTGTTGTCGCTGTGCTCGATCGCCGCTTCGCACAGCTCGGCGACCGTTTTCGTCCCGGCGTGCGGCGTTGGTCCGAAGGACGGGCTGTATGCGAGGATCTCGCTCGCGCGAAACGCGACCTTGGCGTCGAGCCGCACGGTGCCGCGGTCGACGCGCGTGAGAACGTCCATGACGAGCGGCAGCTTGAACGTGCTCGCCAGCGGAAAGCGTTCGTGTCCTCGCTGCGCGATGCGGCGCCCGTCCCGCAGATCGACGGCGGTGACGCCGAGTCGCCCACGGCCGCGCTGCTCCTCGGCGGTAAACGGCTGAGGCGCGTCGCCGAAAGCAAGCGCGTGCTGCGTCGTTGCACCGGCCGCGGCGAGAGACAAGAGAAAGGCAGAGCGGTCCATCGCTCGGCGAGTTCGTCGGAAAACGCCCGCACGCTTTTGGGTAAAGTGCCGTACCGATGCGCTCTCTCGCCGCGATCACCGTCCTCACCGCCCTCGTCGTCACCATCGCCGCAGCGCCGGCGACTCGGACGGCGCCCGCGCCGGCGACCGCCGACGCGCCGGCCGACGAGTACTTCGGGCCGTTCAAGTACAGTGCGCTCTCGGTGCGGACGAAGATCGACGCGCTGGCCCGCTCGTACAACGAGCGCTGGCAGGACGACGCCTCGCTGGTTCACGACGCGCTGATGATCGAGAGCTCGTACCGCGTCTGGGCGCAGCGCTATCCGCGCGACAAGTGGCTCGCGCCGACGGCCTACCACCTCGCGCAGCTCTACCAAGAAGTGCAGACGCCGGACGCTCGCGCGCACGCGCTCGCGATGTACCAGTACGTCGCGAAGGCGTTCCCGGCGTCGAAAGAAGCGCACAACGCGCGCCTGCGCCTGCGCCAAGGACTCCCGCCGCTGCACCCGGAGTCGCCGGTTTCGCCGACCCCCAACCCGTACGCGCCGACGCCGACGCCCACCGCGGAGCCGACGGCCACGCCGTCACCGACGCCCACCGCCACGCCCACCGCGACGCCGTCGCCGACGCCGCAGCCGAAGCGCAAGCGCCTCTTCTGAAAAAGACCGCTCCGGTGATGCCGGAGCGGTCTTTTTTTCAGTCGCTGACGGCTACCAGCCGCCGCCGGAGTCGCCTCCTCCGCCGCCGTCGCCGCCGCCCCAGCCGCCTCCGCCGGAGTCACCCCCGCCCCAGCCGCCGCCGGAGTCGCCCCACGACGAGCCGCCGATGTTGGAGGTGTCGATCTGGCCGGCGTCGCTTTGCCAGCCGCCGGCGTCGGACGCGGCGCCCGGGTCAGCGCCGCCCGCGGTCCCCGCGTAGTCGGCCCCGCCGCCGCCGTAGTCGCGCCGGCCGCCGAAGAGCTCGTTGCCGAGCCAGGCACCGCCCAGGCCGCCGAGCAGCCCGCTCCAGAACCCGCCTCCGCCCATGCCGTACCCGGGCCCGCCATAGCCCGGACCGTAGCCCGGCCCGCCGGGGCCGTACCCCGGACCGCCGTACATGCGCGGCCCCATCATCGCGCGGAAGATGCCGCGGATGATGAAGAAGATCGCGGCCAGGATGATGATCCACCAGATCCAGCCCACACTGAACCCTCCCGAATTGCTGTAGCTTTGCGTCCGTCCGGACGAGACCGTGCCGACCGGACGGCGGCCGGCGTTCAGCGAGCTCGTGTGCCCGCGATAGGTGTTGACGATCACGCCGACCGCGTTCTCGACGCCGCCGTCGTAGTCGCCGGATTTGAACGACGCGCGCATCGTCTGCGCGATCGTCTGATACGAGCCCGCCGGGAAGAACGTCGAGGACGCGCGGTCGCCGGCGATGCGGATCTGGTGCTCGTTCTGCGCGATGAAGATCTCGACGCCGTTGACTTGGTTCTGCGCGAAGCTGCGCTCGAGCGCCGCCTCCGGCGTCTGCCCGTTCAACGACGGCGTCGTGACGACGAGGACTTCCTTGCCGGTTTGCGCGCTCAGGTTGGAGACTTGCTGGTCGATCTGCGCGACCGCCGTCGACGAGAGCAGGTGCGCGTCGTCGATCACGTAGCTGCTGCGCGCGGCAAACGCGGGTGCAACGGTCGCCGCGACGGCGACCGTGAGTGCGGCGAAGGCAGCGAGCGCTGCCGTGGGTTTCATCTCTGGCTGGTCCTCCGGAGTGCGAGTACCCCGACCCGGCCGGGAAGTTGCGAGGGCGCCTCGGCGCGGCGTCAGCGAACGATCAGGATCACGCCGACCGAGGTGAGGACGAAGATCGCCAGCACGATCCAAGCGACCGTCTTGGCGAATGCGTTTTGGCCGCGGCGGCGGCGGGGGGTCTTGACGGCGCTTCCGCCGCGCTGGCTCTTCATTTCGCTTCCGCGCGGGCTTCGGCGACCCGCCCCCAAAGCCGTTCCAAGTTGTAGAACTGCCGCTGTTCGGGCGTGAAGACGTGGACCACGACGTGGCCGAGATCGATCAGCACCCAGCCGCCGTCGGCGTAGCCCTCGACGCGCGGCCGCAGTCCCGCCTCCTCCGCTTTCTCGACGATCGCGTCGACGATCGAGCGGGTCTGAATGACCGACCGGCCGGTGGCGATCACGAACGCGTCGGCGACGATCGTGCGTCCGGTGAGGTCGAGCACCGCGACGTCTTCGGCTTTCTTCTCTTCGGAAGCGTCGCGCACGAGCGCGATCAGATCGGTCTCAGGCAGGGCTGCTCTCCTCGGGGGCTTCGACGATAATACCGTACCGCTCAGCGGCGGCGCGCGTCTGCGGCGCGACGGCCAAGCCGCGGCGCCGCAAGTACGCAATCGACGAGGCCAGCGCACCGCGCAGCGCCGCGTCGAGGTCGCGCTCGGCCAGCGCGGCCAATTCGGCGCGCTCCGGGAACGCTCGGCCGGGCTCGAGGCCGTCGGCCAGGTAGACGACCGCGTCCAACGGGCTCATGACCGCGTCGGCCAGCGTGTGTTTGCGAATCGCCGAGAGCACCCGCTCGTCCTCGACGCCGAACCGCTCGCGCGCCAGCTCCGCGCCGAGCCGCGCGTGCAAGACGAGCGGATGCGCGCGCTCGAACGCGTCGATCGCCAGCCCGCGCTCCGCGCACTCGCGCAGCAGCCGCTCGTCGGAGTACAACCGCGCGAGGTCGTGCAGCAGCGCGGCGGTGCGCGCGGCGCCCGCATCGAGCCGGTGCGCGCGCGCAAGCCGTTCGGCGAAGCGCGCGACGCGCAGCACGTGCGCGTAGCGGTGCCGCTGCGCGAGCGCCTCGCGCACCGCGCGCGCGGTGCGCACGAAGCGAACGCCGTCGCCGGCGAGCGCGGTGCGCGCGCTCAGTGGCGCACCTCGCGCCACACGCTCGCGCCGATCGGGCGCCCGCCGAGCTTCGCCGGCGCGTACGCGTCGCGCCCGAGCTGCGCGATCAGCTTCTGGTCGAACGCGGGATCGTCGCTCGCGATCACGACGGAGACCTTGCGCACGATCCCGCCGCGGTCGAGGTCGAGCCGCAGCACCGTCGCCTGCGCGCCGCTGCCGTCCGGCACGTCGGTGTGCCGCAGCACCGGCGCGGTGAACGGAAAACGGCTTTGGATCGGCGTCGGGTCGGCGAGATAGCCCAGGCGCAGCAGCGTCGCGCGGTCGCCGACGATCACGTGCGCGAGCTTCGACGTTTTCGCATCGAAGACCAGCACCGCGTCCGAGTCCGCGGTGCGGCGAAAGACGCGAAAGTTCGGCCCTTCCGTCTCGGCGTCGGCGGCGAGCTCGTCGCGCGCCCCCAGCGAGCTCGTCGTACCGAAGGTGAGCGTGTGCGGCTTGCCGTCGATCTGCAGCGTGTACGCCGTGCCGGCCGGAAACGCGAAGTCGAGCGCGTGAATCGTCGCGTCGTCGTCGACGATCGCCGAGACGCTGCCGCTCGGGGCGCCGAAAACGACGTGCTGGCCGTCGTCGCGCGTCGCGACCGAGACCGGCGCGCCGTATGCGCGCACCAGCGCCGCGAGCGGACGGTGGAGCAGATCGGCCGCAGGCGGCGCGATCAAGGACGGTTTGCGATCTCTGCGGCGAGCGCGCGGCGCAGCACGCGCAGCCGCGCGCCGTACAGCTCGCCCTTGAGGTTGCCGGCCCACATCACCAGCGCGTTCTCGCCGTTGTCGCTGTAGTAGCCCCGCCGCGTCGAGACGGTGGTGAAGCCGTACTTGCGGTACAGCTTCTGCGCGACCTCGTTCGACTCGCGCACCTCGAGGGTGATCCACGACGCGCCTTCGGCGATCGCCTCGTCGAGCAGCTTCAAGAGCATCTCTTCGCCGAGCTTGAGCCCGCGGTAGTCGGGATGCACGGCGATCGTCGTGATGTGCGAGTCTTCGAGGATCACCCAGATCCCGCCGTACGCGACGATCTCCTCGCCGACTCGGCCGACGAAGTAGTGCGCCAGCTTGTTGTCGCGGATCTCGTTCGAGAACGCGTTCACCGGCCAGGTCGTGCTGAACGACATCCCTTCGATCCGCAGCACCGCCGGCAAATCCGCTTGCGTCATCGTCTCGATCCGCATCTCGCGCGGCACCCCAGAGCCGCGCGAAAAGAGTTCTGCTTTCACGGGCGCGTCTTGGGCTGCGTTACGGCGGGGGCTTCGCCGTAGTCGGGGGCTAGGGCGTGGGGCGAGGGGCTCGGCGCGCGGGTGCGGGCGAGCTGGACGATCGCGACGGCGGGGACGGCGGCCCGGGGCGGGAGCGCTCGCACGGTCCAGCCGCGTTCGGCGATCTCGGGAAGCACGTCCTCCGTATTCCCGGCCGCATCGAGCGCGCCCGGCGGGCCGCCAAGCAGCTGGTCGAGGACCGCCCCGACCGGACCGCAGGCGGTCCGCGTCCCCGCGGCCTCGCGCAGCCGGGCGCAGATCACCCCTCGCCGGCCGCGCACGACCGTCAGCACGGGAAGGCCGGCATCCTCGGGCTCCAGCGCGTCGTACGAGGAGACGCCGACCAGCGGAACCCCGCTCCCGTACGCGAGCGACTTCGCGTAGGCCACCGCGATCCGCACGCCGGTGAACGAGCCCGGCCCGAGCCCGACCGCGATCCGGTCCAGCTCACGCAGCGTCAGCCCCGCCTCGTGCAGCAGCCGTTCGATCCGCCCGAGCCCGCGCTCCAACGCGTCCTGCGCGCCGCCGGGCGCGACGTGGAGCCGTTTCCCGTCGGCGAGCGCGGCGGAGAAGCCGTCGAGCGCCGCGTCCAACGCCAAAATCTTCATCGGCCTCGTTCAAGACCGGCGGGTCACGCGGACCGTACGCGGCGACTCGCCGGCGCCCTCGATCGAGACCTCGATCCGCTGCGGCGGGAGCAGGCCGGGGGCGCGCTCGGGCCACTCCACCAGGACGATGCGGTCGGGGCCGAACGCTTCGTCGAGCGCGAGGTCGGCCCACTCGCGGGCCGGGTCGTCGAGCCGGTAGAGGTCGAGGTGCTCGACCGGCGGCGTCCCCGGATACGTCTGGCGAAACACGAACGTCGGGCTGCTGACCGCCTCGTCGGAGCCGTGCAGCGCGCGGACGATCGCGCGCGCGAAGGTCGTCTTGCCGGCGCCCAGCGGACCGCGCAGCGCGACGAGGTCGCCCGGCTGCAGCGAGCGGGCGAATTCGCGCGCGCACGCCTCGAACGCGGCGCGGTCGTCGAGGACGTTATCCGTTGAATTGCGAATGGTGTTTGGTGCTTCTGCGCATGAATGACGTCTTTGTCGGAATCATCGCCGGGGCCGTCTGTTCGGTGATCGCGGCGGCCTTCGAGGCCTCGGTTCTGACCCTGCGCTTCTTCGACGTCGGACACCTCGGCGGCGGGATGGGGAGCAGGCTCTTGCTCATCGCGCTCGTCGGCGCGGTCGCCGGCGGGATCGTCGGATACCTGGTCGGGGCCTTCTTCAAGCAACGCGATCCCGCCGCCCGGTGACGCCGCACCCCGCGAGCGGCACGCCGTCGGCCGACACGGCCGGCCACCTGGCCGATCTCGAAGCACGGTACGAAGCGCACCTGGCCGCGCTCAGGCGCCACGCCGCGCAGCTCGAAGCGGGCGTCGACCGCGACGCCGACGCGCTCGCCGAACGGATCGAACCGCCGCCCTCACCGAGCGCGCTCGCCGATTCGCCGCTCGCCGCCGAAACCGAACCGGATCCAACGTAGACCGTAGAAAGAACCCGTGAACAACGACGCTCGCTTGTCCGCCATCGCCGTCGAAGACGAGATGCGGGAGAGCTACCTCTCCTATGCCATGTCGGTCATCGCCTCGCGCGCGCTTCCCGACGTGCGCGACGGTCTGAAACCGGTGCAGCGGCGAATCCTGTACGCGATGCGCGAGATGGGGCTCGACCCCTCGAAGCAGCACCGCAAGTGCGCCGGCGTGATCGGCGAGGTGCTCAAGAGCTTCCACCCGCACGGCGACTCGTCGGTCTACGACGCGCTGGTGCGCATGGCGCAAGACTTCACGCTGCGTTATCCGCTGGTCGACGGCCACGGCAACTTCGGGTCGATCGATCCCGACCCGCCGGCCGCGTACCGCTACACCGAAGCGCGGCTCGCGCGCGCCGCGCTGGACATGCTCGCGGACATCGACAAAGAGACCGTTCCGTTCGTCCCGAATTTCGACAACCAGACCGAAGAGCCGGTCGTGCTGCCCGCGCGCCTGCCGCAGCTCTTGGTCAACGGCAGCTCGGGGATCGCGGTCGGGATGGCGACGAACATCCCGCCGCACAACGTCGGCGAGATCTGCGACGCGGTCGCATACCTGATCGCAAACCGGGTCTCGGGCCGCAACCTTTCGGACGACGAGATCGACAACGCGCTGTGCGAGATCGTCCACGGTCCCGACTTTCCGACCGGCGGCGTGCTGCTGGGGCGCGAAGCGATCCGCCAAGCGTACAAGACCGGGCGCGGTTCGGTCGCGCTGCGCGGAAAAGCCGAGATCGTCGAGGACAAGGGTCGCCATCGCATCGTCATCAGCGAGGTGCCGTTCCAAGTCTCGGTCAACCGCATCCTGGAGTCGATCACCGAAGCGTATCAGGACAAGCGGATCACCGGGATCACCGCGCTCCACAACGAGTCGAACCGCAAGGGGATGCGGATCGTCGTCGAGCTGCACCGCAGCGCGACCCCGCAAGTCGTGCTGAACCAGCTCTACAAGCAGACCCCGCTGCAGTCGAGCTTCGCGTTCAACATGCTGGCGCTCGTGCCCGCGCCGGGACGCGAGAAGATGGAGCACACGACCGGCACCGCGACGCCGCTCGAGCCGCGCGTTCTCTCGCTGCGCGAGATGCTCGGCTTCTTCATCGACCACCGCCAAGCCGTCGTGCGCCGGCGCACCGAGTACGATCTGCGCAAAGCCGAAGAGCGCGCGCACCTGTTGATCGGCTTCTTGGTCGCGCTCGACAACATCGACCGGGTGATCCACATCATCCGCGAGAGCGACACGGTCGAGACCGCGCGCACGCGGCTGATCGAGGAACCCTTCGTGCTCTCGGCCGCGTTCCGGCGCATGGCCGGTCCCGCGGTCGTCAAGGACTTCCGGCTTTCAACGCTGCAGGCGGCGGCGATCGTCGACATGCGGCTGCGCACGCTGGTCGGCCTCGAGCGCCAGAAGATTCAGGACGAGTACGAAGGGCTGCTGGTCACGATCGACGACTTGAAGGATCTGCTCGCGAAGCCGGCGCGCGTCCTGGGCGTCGTGCGCGACGAGACCGCGGACGTCAAGAAGCGGCTCGGCGACAAGCGCCGCACGCCGGTCGAGGCGCTCGAAGGCGAGCTGTCGATCGAAGACATCATCGCCGACACCGAGGTCGTCGTCACGGCGACCGTCGGCGGCTACATCAAGCGCGTGTCGGTCGACACGTTCCGCCAGCAGAACCGGGGCGGCCGCGGCGTCATCGGGATCGCCAACTTGAAGAAGGAGGACGTTGTCCGCAACTTCTTCATGGCGACGACGCACCAGTACATCCTATTCTTCACCAACAAGGGACGTGCGTTCCGCCTGCGCGCCTACGAGATCCCGGACTCGACGCGCCAAGCGCGCGGCACCGCGCTGGTCAACCTGCTGCAGCTCCCGCCGGGCGAGCTGGTCACCGCGGTCTTCCCGGTGCGGCAGTTCGACACCGACGAGTACTTGGTCATGGTGACGCGCCGCGGCGTCATCAAGAAGACCAAGCTCGGCGAGTTCGAGAACGTGCGCCGCAACGGCCTGATCGCGATCGGGATCGACGAGGGCGACGAGCTGCTGGCCGTCGACCTGAGCAGCGGCGACCGCGACGTGCTGCTCGCGACGCACGACGGGATGGCGGTGCACTTCAGCGAGACCGACGTGCGCCCGATGGGCCGGCCGGCGCGCGGCGTCAAGGCGATCACCTTGGCGCCCGGCGACGAGGTCGTCGCAATGGACATCGTCGAGGACGACCGCACCGAAGTGCTGATCGTCACCTCGCAAGCGTACGGCAAGCGCACGCCGATCGAGGACTACCGCCACACCTCGCGCGGCGGCAAGGGCGTGAAGGCGTTCGCCAAGGAGAAAGAGATCGGCTACGTCGTCGACCAGATCCTCGTCTCGCCCGAAGACGAATTGCTGATGATTACCAGCGGCAACCAGGTGATCCGCATCCCCGTCAGCCAGATCCGCCGCGCCGGCCGCTCGACCAAAGGCGTGCGGTTGCAGCGCCTCGCCGAAGGCGACGAGGTCATCGCCATCACGAATCTCGGTCAGCAGTCGAAGCGCGTCGCCGACATCACCGGGGAGGAGCCGGCGAAGGGATAGCCGCCGCTGCCTGAACGTAGTCGCCGACGCGCGGCCTGCCGTTCTTTCCCGTGACGGTCGCGGTGAGATACTTTCCGTTGACCTCTTGCACGACGAGCTCGATCGGCGGATGCGGCTTCGCGTCGCGGTCGGCGACGTCGTCCACGACCTGGTAGAGGACGAACCCACCGGAGGTTTGGATGTAGACGACGTCGTCGTCGACCCGCACGATCCGCCCCGTCGCCCCCGTGGTGAGGATCGTCACGCCGCCGGCTGTCGTCGTGGTCAGCGTGGCGGCCGGCAGGTCGAGCGGGTTGCGCGCCAGCGTCGTGCGGATCGCGCGGTCCCACGTGCGCTCGCTGGCCGGCTCGAAATCCCCGCGCTGCGCTTCGGAGAGCGGATCGCTTTCGACGCGCACCGCCTTCACCGGCGCGACGACGCCGGTCAGGCAGTTGCGCACGGTGAAGCGCGCGATGCCGTAGACGCGGTCGGGGTCTTGCGGCACGCCGGGGAGACGCATCGCGCGCTCGAACGTCGCGAAGATCGCGTAGAGCGCGTGCGCGCTGCGGCAGCGCGCTTCGTCGGGAAGGGCGGTCCCATCCTCAGCGGTCGCCGTGCGCGCGCCGACGTAGTCCACGACCAGCTTGCGCCATAGCTCCGCCGGCATCGACTGCTGCGCGCTCTCGTTGACGTCGGCGACGATCAGCACGTGGCCCTGGACGCGCGGGGCGGCGTCCGCCGATGCCGTCAAGACGGCGGCGAGGACGGTGACGGCGGCAAGCCGGGGCAGGCGCACGGTCGGGACCTTCCGTCCCGAAACCGTCGCTCCTACGACCGGGTCCGAGCAGTCGGAGGTACGAACCCAAAGCTATGAGCGCACTCCCCGACGTCACCGAGAGCACCTTCACGTCCCTGGTCCTCGGCTCCGACAAGCCCGTCCTGGTCGATTTCTGGGCGCCGTGGTGCGGCCCGTGCCGCATGCTCTCCCCGATCGTCGAAAAGGTTTCGAAGGACATGGGCGACCGCGTCGTGTTCCTGAAGATGAACACCGACGAGAACCCCTCGACTGCCGGCAAGTACGGCATCTCGGGGATTCCGGCGCTGCTGCTGTACAAGGGCGGTGAGGTCGTCGACCGGATCGTCGGCTTCGTCCCGGAGCAGCACGTCCGCCAGTTCCTCGACAAGCATCTGGCCGCGGCGTAGCGCGCTGCCCGATCTCCGCGGCCTGCCGGCCGTCCACCGCATTCTCGACGAACCGCGCGTTGCGCGGTTCGTCGCGCTTCTCGGCCAGCCCGCGGTGAAGCGCCACGTCGTCGCCGCGCTCGACGCGGCCCGCGGCGCCGAAACGCCGCCGCCGCCGGACGCGGTGCTCGCCGACGTGGTCGCGCGGCTCGCGGCCGAGTCGCGGCGCGGCTTGACCGGCGTCTTGAACGGCACCGGCATTCTGCTGCACACCAACCTCGGCCGCGCGCCGCTGGCGCGCGAGGCGCTCGACGCGATCGCCGAGCTCGCCGGCGGCGCCTCGAACCTCGAATACGATCTCGAGCGCGGCGCGCGCGGCTCGCGCTACGACCGGCTCGGCTCGCTGCTGCGCGCGGCGACCGGTGCTGAAGACGCGCTCGTCGTCAACAACTGCGCGGCGGCGGTGCTGCTCGTGCTCGACACGTTCGCGCGCGCGCCCGACGGCTCGCCGCGCGAGGTGATCGTCGCGCGCAACCAATTGGTCGAGATCGGCGGCGGCTTTCGTCTCCCCGACGTGCTGGCGCGCAGCGGCGCGACGCTGGTCGAGGTCGGCGCCACCAACAAGGTGCGGCTCGACGACTACGCGCGCGCGCTCACGCCACGCACCGCGCTGCTGCTGCGCGCGCACGCGTCGAACTTCCGCATCGAAGGGTTCATCGAAGAAGTCTCGGGCGCGGAATTGGTCGCGCTCGGCGCGCGCGCCGGCGTCCCGGTCGTCGAAGACCTCGGCAGCGGCGCGCTCGCCGACCTGCGCGCGTACGGTCTGCCGCACGAGCGCACCGTGCAAGAAGCGGTCGCCGAAGGAATCGATCTGGTCGCGTTCTCCGGCGACAAGCTGCTCGGCGGACCGCAAGCGGGAATCCTCGTCGGGCGCACGGCGGCGGTCGCGCGGCTGCGCGCGAACCCGCTGCTGCGCGCGCTGCGCGTCGGCGCGGTGACGCTCGCCGCGCTCGCCGCGACGCTGCGCCTGCAGCTCGAGCCCGCCGCGCGCGAGCGGATTCCGTTCTACCGGATGCTGGCGGCGCCGCTCGACGAACTCCGCGCGCGCGGCGAAGCGCTGCGCGCGCGGCTCGACGGGATGGACGTGCGCGTCGAGCGCAGCGAAGCCTATGCCGGCGGCGGAACGCTCCCGCTCGCGCCGCTCGAATCGGTCGCGCTCGCCTGGCGCCCCGCGCGCGGCGATGCGAACGCCGCGGCGGCGCGCTTGCGCCGCGGCTCGCCCGCCGTCGTCGCGCGCGCCGAAGGCGACCGCGTAATCGTCGACCTGCGCACGATCCCGGCGGAGCGCGACGAGGACCTCGCGGCGGCGCTCCGAAACGCCGCCGGATGACTCGGGCGGGCGCGTTTCCGGCGGACGTCGTCGCGGCGCGATAGCGCGCTGATGCACGTCGTCGGGACGGCGGGGCACGTCGACCACGGCAAGTCGTCGCTCGTGCGCGCGCTGACCGGGACCGATCCCGATCGCTGGATCGAAGAGCGGCTGCGCGGGATGACGCTGGACCTCGGCTTCGCGCACCTGCGCTTCGCCGACGGCGTCGAAGCGGGGATCGTCGACGTGCCGGGGCACGAGCGGTTTCTGCACAACATGCTCGCCGGCGCGGCCGGAATGGACGTGCTGCTGCTCGTCGTCGCGGCCAACGAAGGCGTGAAGCCGCAGACGGTCGAGCACCTCGCGATCCTGGACTTTCTCAACGTGCGGCGCGCGATCGTCGTGCTGACGAAGCGCGATCTGGTCGACGACGCCGCGCTCGCGCAGGTGGAGCACGACGTGCGCGCGGCGACGCGCGAGAGCGTCGCGCGCGACGCGCCCGCCGTCGCCGTCTCGACGCTCACCGGCGCGGGCCTCGACGCGTTGCGCGCGGCGATTCACGACGCGCTCGTCGCGCTGCCGCGCCGCCCGGCCGACGCGCCGGCCTTTCTGCCGGTCGACCGGGTCTTCGCGCTCCCCGGCCACGGCACGATCCTGACTGGAACGCTGATGCAAGGGACGCTGCGCGTCGGCGACACGCTGCGGCTCGATCCGCCGGGGCGCACCGTGCGCGTGCGCTCGCTGCAGGTGTTCGGCAGCGCGCGCGACGCGGTCGGCGGCGGCGCGCGCGTCGCGGTGAACGTTCCCGGCGTCGACGTCGCCGAGCTGCGCCGCGGCGCGGTGCTCGCCGACGGCACGCTGCCGGCGAGCGCGTCGCTGCGCGTGCGCTTTCGCGCGCTGCGCGGCGCGAACTCGTCGCTGCGCCGCCGCACGCCAGTGCGCGCGTACGTCGGCGCGGCGGAGATTCTCGGCACGCTGGTCTTCGACCGTGCGCCGCCGAGCGACGCGTCGCCGGCCGAGGCGACGCTGCACCTGCGGCGCGCGACGACGACGTATCCGGGCGAAGCGTTCGTCGTGCGCGCGCTTTCGCCGAAGATGCTGCTCGGCGGCGGAACGCTCGGCGTCGAAGCGGTCGTCGCGCAGACGGACGACGAGACCGCCGCGCCCGACGTCGACGCGGTCGCACACGTCCTGGCCGAGGCGGAATTGACGCCGCACACCGCCGCGGAGCTCGGCGCGCTGGCGAACGTGCGCGAAGAGCGCGCCGCCGAGATCCTCGCCGAGCTCACCGGCCACGGCGCCGCGCGACGGCTGCAGAAGCCGGTCGCGTACGTCGACGGACCGGCTGCCGACGCGTTCTCGGAGCGCGTGCGCGCGGTTCTGGCGCGGCGCGAGACCGAGTCGCCGTGGGTGCTCGGCACAACCTCGCTCGCGCTCGCGCGCGAGCTGCTCGCCGACGAACCCTTTATGGTGCGCTTCCTCGCCAGCGACGAAGAGGAAGGCCGCATCGTCGCGCGCGCGGGCTACTACGCGACGCTCGAGCACCGCCCGCGGCTCACCGCCGAGCAGCGCGCGTTCTTCGAGCGCGTCGTTCCCGCCGACGCGGCGCAGCCGCTCGTCCCGGCGCCGCTCGAGAACGTGGTCGGCGAGCTGCGCCGCACGCGGATCGCCGGGCTGCCGCAGGCGTTCGACACGCTGCTCGCGACCGGCGCGCTCGTCAAGGTGGGCGCCGACGTCTACCGCGGCCCGCAGATCACGGAGATCCGCAAGCGGCTCGAGACGGCGATCAAGCGCGACGGGCCGATCACGATGGCGCGCTTCCGCGACGCGGTCGGCACGACGCGCAAGTACGCCGTCCCGCTGATGGAATGGTTCGACGCGACCGGCGTCACCGTCCGCGACGGGGACGTGCGCGCGCTGCGCCAAAAGACGGCGTCATGATGCAGCTGCTGCTCGCCGTCGCGCTCGTCGCGTTCGCGAGCGCCGGCCCCGTTCGGCCGACGCGCGTGACGACGTACGTTCCCGTCGTGCCGGCCGGACGAGCGGTCACGGGCACGTGCTGGACGCGTTCCATCGCCGCTCCGAACCGTTCCGACGCTTACCGCTGCATGGTCCGCAACAGCATCTACGATCCGTGCTTCGTGCCGCCGCAGGGCAGCGTCGCGGTGTGCGACGTCGATCCGGCGTCGAACCGGCGGGGCTTCGCGATTCGGCTCACCAAGCCGCTGCCGCAGGAACCGGTGTTCCAGGGCGCACCGCAGCCGTGGCTGGTCGAGCTCACCGACGGGAACGTCTGCATCCCGCTCACCGGGACGCACGCGCAGCTGAACGGCCGCACGATCCTGTACGAGTGCAGCGAGTCGCGCGAGCGCCGGAACCGCGGGCAGTCGACCGGATTGATCGCCGGCAGCATCACGCCGGGCCGCGTCTGGCACGCGGGCCTGGCGGTGTACGACGTCGACAACCGTGCCGGAGAGCCGAGCGGCACGATCACGAGCGTTCCGCTCGCCGCGGTCTGGCGGTAAAACCGTCCTCCGACTCGAACCCGACCAGACTACCGAATGCTCGAAATCAAGCGAGCACCCGGCGGGTAGAGGAAGCACGTTGATCCGTTCCGAGTCCGACCCCTCGTCCGGCGTACCGGACGGGCCCGCTGCGACGGTTTCCGACCGCGACCTGCAATTCACCGCGATCGCGGAGGCGATCCCGCAGATGGTGTGGATGGCGCAGCCGAACGGAAACCTCGACTACGCGAACGCGCAGGTCTACGAGTACACCGGGCTGCCGCCCGGCGCGCTGACGCACCGCTCGTGGACCTCGGTGTTTCACCCGGACGACGTCGCAGCGATGCTCGCCGCGTGGCTGCGCGCGGTCGAGCGCGGCGCGCCGTACGAAGCGGAGGCGCGCATGCTGCGCGCCGACGGCGCGTACCGCTGGTTCATCGTGCGCGCGAGCCCGGTGCGCGATCCGCAGGGGCGCGCGGTGGCGCGCTGGTTCGGAACGTGCACCGACATCGACGACGTGCGCGGCGCGGCGGCGCGCGATGCGTTCCTGGCGCGCGCCGACGAGCTGTTCGCCGTCGAGCTCGAGCCGCAGGCGATCATGCGCGCGGTCGCGCGCGCGGCGGTCGCGTCGTTCGCCGACTACGTGCTCTTCGATCTGGTCGGCGAGGACGGAACGCTGCGCCGCGCCGCCGTCGAGCACCGCGACCCGCAACGGCGCGGACCGTTTCAGCGCTCGGTGGGCGAGGAGCCCCCACTCGACCATCCCGTTCATCCGATCGCGGCGGCGTGGCGCAGCGGCGAAAGCGTGCTGGTCCCGCGCATCGACGCCGGCTGGTGGCGGCAGGCGGCTGCGAGCGAAGCGCACTTCGCGCGGATGCGCGACGAAGAGCTCAGCTCGCTCATCACCGTCGTCATCGCCTCACGCGGGCGCTGCTACGGTGTGCTGACCTTCTGCCGCACCCGCAAGACGGAGTCGTACACCGAGGCCGATCTTGCGACCGCCGAAGATCTGGCGCGCCGGATCGGCGCGGCGCTCGAGAACGCGCGGCTCTATCAGGAAGCGCGCAGCACGGCGGAGGCGCAGCGGCGGATCGCCGAGCGCGAAGGCTTCTACGCGCGGCTCGGCGAGGCGATGGCCGAGACGCTCGACCTGCGCGAGACGCTCGAATCGGCGACGCGGCTGCTGGTCCCGCTGTTCGGCGACTGGGTGGTGGTGAACCTGATCGACGCGGAGAACGCGCTCTATCTCGCGGTCTCGCACCATCGCGATCCGGAGATCGACGCGCGCACGCAGCGGCTGCTCGATCTGCGCTATCTCGCCGCCGACGCGGCGAGCGGTTCGCCGGCGGTCGTGCGGACGCGCAAGCCGGTGATCTACGAACGCGTCCCGGACGGCGGGATCGGCGCGGTGACCGGACCGTACCGCGAGGCGATCGCCTCGCTCGGCGTCGTCTCGGCCGCCATCGTTCCGATCGCGTTCGGCGGCGCGGTGCGGGGCACCGTCGCGATCATGTACGACCGCAGCTCGGGCCGCCGCTACGACGCGGGGGATCTGCCGTTCTTCGTCGAGGTCGCGCGCCGGCTCTCGCCGGCGATCGCCAACGCCGAAGCGTACGAGCGCGAGCGGCGCGTCGCGCGCACCTTTCAAGCCGCCGCGCTCACCACCGAGCTTCCGCACGTGCCCGGCACGTCGTTCGACGCGCTGTACGAAGCGGGCCGCAGCGAAGCGCTGATCGGCGGTGACTGGTACGACGCGTTCCGCACCGCCGACGGACGGATCGTCGTCTCGGTCGGTGACGTCGCGGGAAGCGGGCTCGACGCCGCGGCGACGATGGCCGCGATTCGGCAATCGCTGCGCGGCGCGGCGGCGATCAATCCCGACCCGTCGGTGATGCTCGACGCCGCCGACCGCGTGCTGCGCTCGCAGGCGCCGCAAACGTTCGTCACGGCCTGGGTCGGGGTGATCGATCCCGTCTGGGCGACGCTCGCGTGCGCCGGCGCCGGCCACCCGCCGCCGCTCTGCCGCAGCGCGTCCGGCGAAGTCGTAAGCTTACCGGCCGGCGGGCTGCCGCTCGGCTTGCGCGAGCGCGGCACCGACGTCACGCACCACCTCGAGCTCGCCGCCGACGAGACGCTGCTGCTGTACACCGACGGGTTGATCGAAGCCGGGCGCGACGTCATCGCCGGCGAGAACGCCGTCGCGGCCGCGCTGCGCGACGCCGACGTCGAGACGGCGCCGGCGCAGTCGGTCCACGAAGCGGTGCTCGGCGGCGGCGGCGCCAGCGACGACGTCGCGCTGCTGGTGGTGGCGTTCCGCCGTTCGCTGCTCTCGATCGGCGGCGACCGCGGCGCACAGCGCTGGACGTTCGACGCCGACGACGCCGCGGCGGCCGGCGAAGCGCGCGCCGAGATGGTCGCCGCGCTCGAGCGGCGCGGCGTCGCCGAGAGCGATCGCACGGTTGCGGAGCTGATTTTCGCCGAGCTGATCGGGAACGCGAAGCACTACGCGCCGGGCGCGCTCGACGTCGCGCTCGATCTGAGCGGCGAGCTCGCGGTCGTGCACGTGCTCGATGCGGGCGACGGATTTCAACACAATCCCCGGCTGCCGGCGGACGCGCTCGCGGAGAGCGGGCGCGGGCTGTTCATCGTCTCAACGCTCGCCGAAGAGTTCGCGGTCACCCGCGCGCCCCGCGGCGGCGCCCACGCGCGTGCCGTCTTGAAAGGCGCGCTCGCCTAGACGCGCGCGACCTGCGCGTAGAAGTGGTAGTCGATCCAGTCGCGCACGCTCTTGCTGAGCGAGGGGATCTCCGGCCAGAACGTCGCGACGACGTAGAGTGCCAAGTCGGTCCCCGAGGTCACGCCGCCGCACGAGATCACCTTGCCGTCGTCGACGACGCGCGCTTGCGTGTCGGGGTTGAGCACGTGCGCGCCGCTCGCTTTCGCGAAGTCGTCGACCGCGTCGGGATGCGTCGTCATGGTGCGGCCGCGCGTCACGCCGGCGCCGGCGAGGCCGAACGCGCCGGTGCAGACCGACGCGAGCAAACGTCCACCGTTGTACTGCTCCGCGATCACGCCGGCGAAGTGCTTGTCGTGCATCACCTTCATGATGCCGATCGGCGGCGGACCGACGCCGTACCCGCCGCCGGCGACGATCAGCAGATCGGGCTTTTCGCCCGGCTCCAGCGGCCGCGTTCCGAAGGTCACCCCGTGAATGCCGCAGACGGCGCGCGGGTCCTTCGTCGTCCCCGGCACCGAAACGATCGAGACCTCAGGCGTCTCGGTGTCGAGCACCTTGCGGATCGTGTACAGGACTTCGTACGGCGCGATCACGTCGAGCTCGTCGTTGTCGTCGAACGCGAGAACGTGAATCGTTTTCGGCGGGGTGGGGTGGCCATCGGCTTCGCGGGGCGCGAGGTTCACGTGCGTTCTCCTTCATTCGTACACGAGCGACCGGACGACCGCCCTCTTGCTGGACGGGGCCGCCACCAGTCGCCGTTCTGGCCACGTCGCGGCTCGCGCAGCGGACAATGGTATTGTATACAATCCGGGACGGAGGTAGCCGAGACCTGATGCAGACGTCCGAGAAGACCCTGGCCGACGAGCTCCGCGAGTGGGAGCACGGCACGCTTCAGCCCTTCACCGCCCGGCGCCCCGAGTCGCGGGAGGTGTTCCGCACGCTGAGCGGGACCGCGCTCGAACGGCTCTACACGCCCGGTCACGTGACCGGCGTGGACTACGTCCGCGACACCGGCTTTCCGGGCCAGTTTCCGTACACGCGCGGGCCGTATCCGACGATGTACCGCGCGCAGCCGTGGACGATGCGGCAGATCGCCGGCTTCGGGACCGCCGACGACACGAACGCGCGCTTTCGGTATCTGATCTCGCAAGGCCAGACCGGGATCTCGACCGATTTCGACATGCCGACGCTGATGGGCTACGACTCGGACGATCCGCGCAGCGAGGGCGAGGTCGGGCGCGAAGGTGTCGCGATCGACACGGTCGACGACATGCTCGACCTGTACGCCGGGATCGACCTCGAGCAGATCTCAGTGTCGATGACGATCAACCCGTCGGCGTGGATCCTGCTCGCGATGTATCTCGTCACCGCCGAAGAGCGCGGCTTCGACTGGAAGAAGCTCTCGGGAACGATCCAGAACGACATCATCAAAGAGTACGTCTCGCAGAAGGAGTGGGTGTACCCGCCGCGGCCGGCAATGCGGATCGTGCGCGACACGATCACCTTCTCGGCGCAGCACTTGCCGCGCTACAACCCCGTGAACGTGAGCGGCTACCACACCCGCGAGGCGGGCAGCACCGCGATTCAGGAGGTCGCGTTCACGCTGGCGGCCGGGATCGCGTACGTCGAAGAGGTCGTCAAGGCCGGGATCGACGTCGACGACTTCGCGCCGCGGCTCTCGTTCTTCTTCGTCTCCCAGATCGACTTCTTGGAAGAGGTCGCAAAGTTTCGCGCCGCGCGCCGCGTCTGGGCCCGCGTGATGAAGGAACGCTTCGGCGCGCAGAAGCCGGAGTCGATGCGGCTGCGGTTCCACTGCCAGACCGCCGGCGCGTCGTGCACTGCGCGCGAGCCGCTGAACAACATCGCGCGCACCGCGATCGAAGCGCTCGCCGCGGTTTGCGGCGGGGCGCAGTCCCTGCACACGAACGGTTACGACGAGGCGCTTTCGATCCCGAGCGAGGCGGCGATGAAGATCGCGCTGCGCACGCAGCAGATCATCGCCGAGGAGGTCGGGGTGCGCGGAACGATCGATCCGCTGGCCGGCTCGTACGCGATCGAGCGGCTGACCGCCGACATCGAGCAAGGCTGCTTCGACTACTTCGCCGAGATCGACAAGCGGGGCGGCGTGGTGAAGTGCCTCGAGGACAACTACTTCCAGCTGGAGCTCGCCGACGCCGCGTACGACTTCCACCGCCGTAAGGACCGCGGCGAGCTGCACTTCGTCGGGGTCACCAAGTATCGCGATGACTCGCCGAACCCGGCGGTCGAGCTGCACCACGTCGACGAAGCGGCCGCGCAGCGGCAGCTCGCGCGGCTGGCGAAGACGAAGGCGAATCGCGACGACGCGGCGGTGCGGCGCGCGCTCGACGAGATCGTGCGGGTCGCGAAGACCGACGAGAACCTCATGCCGGCGACGCTCGCCGCGGTGAAAGCCCGCGCGAGCGGCGGCGAAATCATCAACGCGCTGCGGCCGGTGTTCGGCACGTACGTGGAGACGCCGGTCTTTTGATCACCCACCGCGTTCACCGCGACCTCGCGCGCGCGATCTCCGGCGTGGAGAACGGGATCGTGGAGCTGCCGGCCGCGCTCGCCGCATTGGCTGCCCAGGGACATCGCGCGACCCGGAAGCGCGGCGCGATCCTCGGGATCACCGGGCCGCCGGGCGCCGGCAAGTCGACGCTGGTCGACCGGTTGATCGAAGGGTTTCGGGCCGAGGGCGAGAGCGTCGCCGTCATCGCGGTCGATCCGTCCTCGCCGTTCACGCAAGGCGCGGTGCTCGGGGACCGCGTGCGCATGCAGCGCCACGCCGGCGATCCCGAGGTCTACATCCGCAGCATGGCCTCGCGCAACGCGGGCGGCGGGCTCGCGCCCGCGACCCGCGATGCGGTGCGGCTCGCGGAGGCGGCAGGCTTCGATGTGATCATCGTTGAGACGGTCGGGGTCGGTCAGGTCGAGCTCGAGATCGTCGCCGTCGCCGATCTGATCGTCGTGGTCACGGTTCCGGCGCTGGGCGACGGCGTGCAGGCGATCAAAGCCGGGCTCACCGAGATCGCCGATATCTTCGTGGTCAACATGGCCGATCGCCCCGGCGGGAACCGCACGGCAATCGACCTCAAGCACATGGTGCGCGAGAGCCACCGCGAAATTCCGGTGCTGCAGACGATCGCGCAGGACGGGACCGGCGTCTCGGAGCTGCTTACCGCGATCGTCGCGAAGCGCGGCGACGAGGATTCGAACGCCGTGCGCGCCGTGCGTTTCGAGGTGGTGCGCCGCGTGCGCGATCGCGCCGTCGCGCAGGCGCTTGCCGCGCTGCAGTCGCCCGACGCCGCCGCGGTGCTCGAGCGGTTGCGCGGTCACGAGATCACCCGCAACGATGCGATCGACGCTGTCCTGACGATTCTTGGAGGACCGGTTCATGCCCATTAAAGTGCTGGTCGCGAAGCCCGGCCTCGACGGCCACGACCGCGGCGCCAAGGTGCTGGCGCGTTCGCTGCGCGATGCCGGGATGGAGGTCGTCTACACGGGCCTGCACCAAACGCCCGAGATGATCGTGAACGCCGCGATTCAGGAAGACGTCGACGTCGTCGGCGTGAGCATCCTCTCCGGCGCGCACATGACGGTCTTTCCGAAGATCATGGAGCTGCTGAAAGAGCGCGAGGTCGACGACATCGTCGTGCTGGGCGGCGGCGTGATCCAAGAGGACGACATACCGAAGCTCAAGGCGATCGGCGTGCGCGAAGTGTTCAACGCCGAAGCCTCGACCCAGGAGCTGATCGACGGAATCGAGCGCATCGTGCGCGAGTACGGTCGCGACCGCGCGCGCCGCGAAGCCGCCGCCTCGCGATGATCCACCCGGCGGAGAGCGCCGGTGCGTCCGGGCCGGCGCAGCAAGCTTGGCCGCCGGTGTACGATGGGTCGTATCGTCCGCCGACCGAGGCGATCTACTGGGACAAGGCGCGCGAGACGATGTCGGAGGACGAGCGCAACGCCGTCATCCTGCGCAAGATTCAGGCCCTGATGGCGTGGGCGTACGAGCGCGCGCCGTTCTACCGCGAGCGCTGGCGCGCTGCGGGGCTCGAGCCCGGCGACGTCAAGTCGCTCGAGGATTTCGCGAAGGTGCCTACGATCGCAAAAGCCGATCTGCGCGCCGATCAGGCGGCGAATCCTCCGTTCGGCTCGTATCTGTGCGTCGACCCGAGCGAGGTCGTGCGCGTGCACGGCACGTCGGGGACGAGCGGCCGGCCGACCGCGTTCGCGTGGTCGCGCGACGACTACGAGCGCATCGCCGAGGCGCACGCGCGGATCATGTGGAGCTTCGGGCTGCGCCCGAGCGATCTGGTGTTCATCGGCTCCATCTTCTCGTTGTACGTCGGGTCGTGGGGCGCGCTCGCCGGGATCGAGCGGCTGGGCGCGGCGGCGTTCCCGTTCGGCGCCGGCGTCCCCGGGATGACGCTGCAGGCGATCTCGTGGATGCAGCAGATGACGCCGACCGCGTTCTACGGCACGCCGTCGTACGCGCTGCGGATCGCCGAAACTGCGCGCGCCGAAGGCGTCGATGCTCGCGAGCTGGGTCTGCGGATCATGTTCTTCTCGGGCGAGCCCGGCGCCGGAATTCCGGCGACGAAGCGTTTGATCGAAGAGACGTTCGGCGCGATCTGCATCGACAGCGGCTCGATGGGCGAGGTGACGCCCTGGATGAACATCACCGAGTGCGCGCATCGCACCGGAATGCACCTCTGGCAGGACGTCGTCTACGCCGAGCTCCTCGACCCGCAGACGATGCAGCCGCTCCCGTACGGCACGACCGGGACTCCGGTCTACACGCAACTCGAGCGCCGAGGCCAGCCGATGATTCGCCTCATCTCTGGCGACCTCGCCGAGTGGACGAACGACCCGTGCCCATGCGGGCGAACCTATCCGCGCTTCCCGCGCGGCATCATCGGCCGCATCGACGACATGCTCGTCGTCCGCGGCGAAAACATCTACCCCAGCGCAATCGAAGACGTGCTGCGCACGTTCCCCGAGCTCGGCACCGAGTACGAGATCGTCGTCTCACGCCCGAGCGCGCTGGACGAGCTCACCGTGCGTGCGGAACTCACCAGCGCCTCCGACGAAAGCGCACTGCGCGAACGCGTCGTGGCGCGACTGAAGCGCCAACTCGGCATCCGCGCCGATGTCAACTTCGCGCCGGCCGGCACGCTGACGCGCACCGACCTAAAATCGCGCCGCGTCCGCGACGAGCGTCTGAGGTAGTAGTTGCTGCGTACGGGGACGAGCGCCCCACGCAGCAGTTCACGCTTTCGCGACCGCCGGCGCGCTGACGAGGAGCTACCTCAAGTACCGCGGCGTACGCGACCTGCGATGAGGTCCTGAACCGCAGCCTGCGGCGGCCCTTGCGGGAACGCGTCTCTGCGGGATTGACAGCTGAGGTCTGCTGTCATGAAATTTCGAGAGGTACGCCGTCTGCTCCGTGCGGACGGCTGGCGTCGCATGCGCTGCGAAGGGAGTCACGAACAATGGAAGCACCAATCGAAGCCCGGGACCGTGACCGTAGCGGGGCACGATCATGCCGACGTCGCGCCGAAGACTCTGCGGTCGATCGAACGGCAGGCCGGATGGAGGTGACGATGCGATACGCGGTGATCTATGAGGCGACGCCAACCGGCTTCAGCGCGTACGTGCCGGATCTGCCTGGCGTCGCGGCCGCCGGGAGCAGTCGGGACGATACGCGGGAGCTGCTGCGAAAGGCCGTCGCCTGGCACCTGGAAGCGATGGTAGCGGACGGACAGCCGATTCCACTTGCGACGACGGGCGCTGAGGAGCTCGAGCTCGGCCCGGAAGCGGCCTGACCGCGCCCCGCATCCGGCTCGGGCGAGCGGAATTGCGCTTACCGCGCGTAGGCGACGAGCGGCCTGAGGGCTGAGCTGAGCGCAAAGGCGCGGGCTGCGTCCTCAGTGCCCAGGCGGTGCCCGCGAATGCGGCGCAATACGGCGCGCGCGAGCGCGGGCTCACCCACCGCCGAGGCCGCGGCGGCAAGGTCGTTCGCCAAGAACTCATCCGCGTGGGCCTGCGCGTAGGCGAGCTGTCGCCGCGTCGGCGAGGCGGTGCTTTCGCGCGTACGCGCGAGCGAGCAGCGCGGCACCTTCGGGCCGGTAATAGGGGCCGATTGCGCCGTAGCGCCCGAATGCGTCGATCGCGGACGCTGGATCCGCTTCGGCGCGCACAGCAACGGTCAGTACTACGGGATGCGGAGTATGAGCACCGGCGAGACAGGCTGGGCGTGGGACTACGTCTCACCGGCGCCCGGCGCGTCGGCGGCGTGGACCAAGAAATCCGACGCGGAGTACACGATCGACGATCCGTCGTATCCGGAGAACGGCCGGACCGTCACCGAGCACCACGACTGCAAGAAAGCCTAGCCGCCGCGGCCTATTCGCCCTTGCTCGTCAGCTTGCCGATCGAGGCACGCACGACGGTATTGATCGGTGCGCCTTCGATAAACCAGATCCCGCCGCGCCGGTCTGCGACGAGCCCGTAGATCCCACGGTCGCTCGCCACGGAGAATTCAGTGATGACACCAGAGGTGCTGATGCGGCCTAACCTGCTGCGCAAGGCGTGGCCGACGGTATAGCTCTCGGTAAACCAGAGAGCCCCGTCCGAGCCTGCCACGATCTCCTTCGGAGAATATCCGCTGGGGATTCGGTACGCCGTCACGACGCCGGACAGAGCGAACCGATAAACGGCCGCTCCGTCCCCGGCGAGCCAAAGCGCTCCATCTGAGCCGACTGCGATACCAAGGTCCCACCCGTTGAGGCCGGCCAGGCGCGGCGGGCGATACTCGCGGAAGGCTCCCGATGTCGTCATGCGACCGACTCTTGCGGAAACTTCCATCGGACTATCGCAGAAAGACTCGGTAAACCATAAGGCTCCGTCCGGTCCGCTTGCGAGGGATCCGAGTCGGCAGGGCGTGCGCGCGCGGTAGAACGTGAAGGCACCGGAGGTAGTAACTCGGCCTATGCCCTGCGCTCCGTCAGCTTCTGCGGTGAACCAGAGCGCTCCGTCAGGCCCGCTGACGGGCCTACCGCCAAAGAACCGCCGCGCGGGAAACGGAAATGCGGTGAACACGCCGTTCGTGCTCATCCGTTGCACACCGGCCCCAGCCGTGAACCACAGTGCACCGTCCGGACCGCTCGTCGGCCACCCCGGCGGAGACGGTGGAATGTTGCCCCGAACGTGAAAATGCTTGAGCGTTCCCGACCGATCGAGGCGTGCGATCCAGTACGTGCTGCGATCGACGCTCGACGGCGGCGACGTCGTCTCCTCCGATACCCACACCACGCCGTCGTTGCCGATCGTCAAGGCGTCCGGACGGTCAAAGGGATCGTCGGGGTCACGCGGCAGCACGTATCGCGTGAACGCGCCGGTCGCCCGCACGCTCAGCGCATCGGTAACGCCTTCGCCGGGACGGGCAAAGCCGGGGCTGGGGGCGTAAAGCGCGACTCCGAGCGCTACAGAGACACCAACCCGTGTCACAAGCATGATCGTCATGCCGTGCTCAGCCGTTCGGCGGATCGCGCCGTCAGCGGTGGAGCGTCCCCCAGGCGAGGTTCGTGACCTTCCACGCGCCGCCTGATTTCACGAGCACGAACGTCCACGTGCCTTCTTCCGGGACCGGCTTGCCGGCCATCGTCGCGTCGAAGCGCAGCTGCGCCGTCATGTAGGCGCGGTTCCCCGAGATGTCGACGAGCGGGTTCGGCTTGACGGTCCCTTTCGGGTTCGTGATCTTCATCTGCGCGGCAAACGCCTTAAACGCCGCAGCCCACTTCGCGCACGCGTCCGCGCCCGACCACACATAGGGAGCGAACTCGTCGACGACCGTCGCGCTCGCCGCGCAGTTCGCCCGCAGCGTCGCAGCGTCATTCGAGACGAGCGCGGCAACCATCTTTCCGGGCAGCGCGGTGATCGCCGGATCGGGCGGCGCCGGTGTCGGCGCTGCTCCCGCCGGCACGGTACAAAACAAAACGGCGAGTCCAAGCGTGGCAAATAGCGGTCGTACGATACGCATTCGCAGCTCCTTGAAAAGGGATGCCACGCCTCTTGAGTTGCCCGCCGTCTCGAATCCTGGCGGCGTAATCTGGGCGCCGCTAAGAATCTCGGAAGCGGCTTCAGTGGCGCAAGGCGATGACGCCGATGACCGCTTCGATCGCGACCAGCACGATGATGATGATCTCCAGCGCCTGGCTGCGCGCGTGCTGCGCCTCGTCCTGAAAGACGCGGTACATCTCGCTCACGCTGCGCAGCTTCGCGTCGATCTGGCGTTGCCAGTCGGCCAGACCCAAGCGACCGGCGACGCCGCGGTACAGCCGCGCGTAGTACGCGTCGCCGATGATCTTGAGGGCGTTGGTGGTGCGATCGGTCAGCTCGAGGATGTCGACCAGCAGGAAGCGCACCTGCGCCGCACGTTCCGCCGCGCCGCGGTGCAGAAAGCGTCCGGCGCGCCGGCCCGGTTCGAGCCGGTAGATCGCGTCGAGCTCCGCGTCGAGCCGCGCGTCGTAGGTGCGGAACTCCACCAGTTGCGAGTTCGCGAACTCGAGGATGTCCTCGACCGCTTCGGCGCCGTCCGCCCGGTCGTAGACGAACGCCGCGTCCCACTGCACCACGGTGAGATCGTCGGGATAGTAGGAGTACGCGAGCCTGAGCGCTTCTTGGTGCTCGCTTTCGACGAGCTCGCGGTCCTCGAAGAGTAGCAGCTGCGCGAGCGCGGAAGCGAGCTCGCCGGTCAGCCGGCTCGCGACGACGTTCCCGTCGAAATGCTCGACTTCGAGGATGAAGTAGTCTTCGACCAGCGCAGGATGCGGCTCGTCGAGCGCATCATCCAGCTCGCCGACGACGTCGTCGAGCGCCGCGCGTGCCTGCGCCTCGAGCGCGGGATCGCGCCGCAGCCGTCGCGCCAGCTCGGCGAACTCGCGCCACGATCCGTCTTCGAACGGAACGGTGATGCGCACCGAAACCACGCCGAAATCGAAGATCTTCGCGCGCATCGTCGCGCGCGGGTGCTCCAAGTCGGCAAGCCGCACGATGACCGGCACGACCGGGTACTGAATGAACTCCGAGCTGGCTTCGCGCCGGAGCTGCAGCGGCGCGCGCGACACGCCCTCGCCGCGCACGCTGCGCAGCCGGCTTAGATCGATCGTGTCGGCAACGTCGTACACGAACAGCGCGCGAAACGCGCCGCGCGCGATCCCGGGCAAGGCATCGGCCGAATCCATGCGTCGGGCACAACCTTCTCCGCCACGCGGTGGTTACGCGATCAGGTCCTGCGGCTGTGCTGGCGAACCCAAGCCGTGAAGGCATCGTCACCCACCTCGCTTGCGGCCAGCGCCATGATCTCGGAAAAGAGCTCCGCGTCGGATGCGGCCAGCGCGTAGCCGTGTAGCTCCAAGAACGTTTCCAGCAAGACCGTCGCGACGCGCTTGTTGCCGTCGACGAACGGATGATTCCGGATGATTCCCAGCGCGTAGAGCGCGGCGAGCTCGGGGACGTCCGGATTCGCATATGCGGCGGCATTTTGCGGTCGCGCGAGCGCGGATTCGAGGAGCCCAGCATCGCGGATTCCGCGCGCGCCACCGTGTTCCGCCAGTTGTGCTTCCTGGACTGCGAGAACCAGCGCCGTGCTGAGCCAGTCGATCTCCTCAGGCAAGTTTGCGGAGCACGCTCCGGCGCTTCTTCATGACCCGCTCGGCGGTGCCCATCTGGCGTGCGAACTGCGGATCGTACGGCGTGACGCGAAAGCCGTCAGGTGCCTCCGTGAGATAGATCGTATCGCCGGCGTCGACGTGCATCCGTGCAAGCGCTTCCTTGGGAAGAACTGCGCCGACAGAGTTGCCGACCTTGGTGAGCTTAAGGTGAATCATAGCTCGTTAGAACACCCGTTGGAACAGCATAGCCGGAACTCCTTCACCGAAATCGGTGCGCGGCCAGAGCAAGCGGGTGCAACCTTTGGCTTAGCACTCTCGGTTGTAGAGTGCGAATGAACGTAGATCGCATGACCCAGCGCGTCCAGGAAGCGCTGAATGCGGCGTACACGCGGGCGCTTGCGGAGCACAACACGCAGACGAGCCCGGAGCATCTGCTCGCCGCGATCCTGGACCAGACCGACGGCATCGCCGGCCCCGTCCTAGAGAAGGCCGGCCTCGATCCGCGCGCGGTCGAGCAGCGGCTGGCGGCCGCGCTGGCGGCGCTGCCGCGCTATCAGGGCGCCCACGCCGATCAGAGCCAGGTCACCGTCGCGCCCGCGCTGTCACGGCTCCTCGGCAAAGCCGACGACGAGGCGAAGCAGCTCAACGACGACTACGTCTCGGTCGAGCACCTGCTGCTGGCGATGACCGCTGACTCCGGCGCAATCGGCAAGCTGTTCCGCGAGCTCGGCCTGAGCCGCGAGAAGCTGCTCGCGGCGTTACGCGACGTGCGCGGCAACCAGCGCGTCACCACGCAAAATCCCGAGGGGACGTATCAGTCGCTCGAGCGCTACGGCCGCGACCTCACCAAGGCCGCCGAACAAGGAAAGCTCGACCCGGTGATCGGCCGCGACGAAGAGATTCGCCGCGTGATCCAAGTGCTCTCGCGCCGCACCAAGAACAATCCCGTTCTCATCGGCGAGCCCGGCGTCGGCAAGACCGCGATCGCCGAAGGGCTCGCGCAGCGCATCGTGCGCGGCGACGTCCCCGAAGGGCTCAAGGACAAGAAGCTGATCGCGCTCGACATGGGCGCGCTGATCGCCGGCGCGAAGTACCGCGGCGAGTTCGAAGAGCGGCTCAAGGCCGTGCTGAAGGAAGTGACGAGCTCCGACGGGCGCGTGCTGCTGTTCGTCGACGAGCTGCACACGGTCGTCGGCGCCGGCAAGACCGAAGGCTCGATGGACGCCGGCAACCTGATGAAGCCGCTCCTCGCGCGCGGCGAGCTGCACATGATCGGCGCCACGACGCTCGACGAGTACCGCAAGTACATCGAGAAGGACGCCGCGCTCGAGCGCCGCTTCCAGCCGGTCTTCGTCGACCAGCCGTCGGTCGAGGACACGATCTCGATCCTGCGCGGCTTGCGCGAGCGCTACGAAGTGCACCACGGCGTGCGGATCAAGGACGCGGCGCTGGTCGCGGCGGCCGTGCTCTCGAACCGCTACATCGCAGACCGCTTCCTTCCCGACAAGGCGATCGACCTGGTCGACGAGTCCGCGGCAAAGCTGCGCACCGAGATCGACTCGATGCCGACCGAGCTCGACGAAGCCTCGCGCCGCATGATGCAGCTCGAGATCGAGCGCGAAGCGCTGCGCAAAGAGAACGACGACGCCTCGAAGCAGCGGCTCGAGAAGCTCGAGAAGGAGCTCGCCGAGCTGCACGAGCAGACCGACGCGCTGCGCGCGCGCTGGCAGTCGGAGAAGGACGCCGTTGTGCAGACGCGCGAGCTGCGCGAGCAGATCGAACAGACGAAGGTCGAGATCGATCGCGCGACGCAGGCCGCCGACTACGCGAAAGCTTCCGAGCTCAAGTACGGCCGGCTCGCCGACCTCGAACGCCGCCTGCACGAGAAAGAAGCGGCGATCGGCGCCGCACAGTCACGGCTGCTCAAGGAAGAGGTCGACGAAGAAGACATCGCCGCCGTCGTCAGCCGCTGGACGGGGATTCCGGTCAGCAAGCTGCTCGAAGGCGAGGTCCAGAAGCTGCTGCACCTCGAGGAAGAGCTGCACAAGCGCGTGATCGGCCAGGACGAAGCGGTCACCGCGGTCGCCGAAGCGATCGTGCGCGCGCGCTCGGGCCTGGGCGACCCGAACCGTCCGCTCGGATCGTTCTTGTTCCTCGGCCCGACCGGCGTCGGCAAGACGGAGCTGGCGCGCGCGCTGGCGACGTTCCTGTTCGACGACGAGCGCGCGATGGTGCGCATCGACATGTCCGAGTACGGCGAGAAGCACAGCGTCGCGCGATTGCTCGGCGCGCCGCCCGGATACGTCGGCTACGACGAGGGCGGACAGCTCACCGAAGCGGTGCGCCGGCGTCCGTTCTCGGTGCTGCTGTTCGACGAGATCGAGAAGGCGCACCACGACGTGTTCAACGTCTTCCTGCAGATCCTCGACGACGGCCGCTTGACCGACGGTCAGGGCCGCACGGTCGACTTCAAGAACACGATCGTGATCATGACCTCGAACATCGGCTCGCACCGCATCCTCGACGCGTCGAGCGACGCCGGTGCCGCCGACTACGCGGTGATGCGCGCGACGGTCCTCGACGAGCTGCGGCAAGCGTTCCGGCCGGAGTTCCTCAACCGCATCGACGAGATCGTCGTTTTCCACAAGCTCTCCGAGGAGCAGCTCAAGGCGATCGTCGAGATCCAGCTCGACCGCGTGCGGACACGCCTGCGCGAACGCCGCGTCGCGCTGGAGATCACCGACGAGGCGAAGACGCACCTGGTGCGCACCGGCTACGACCCGGCCTACGGCGCCCGCCCGCTCAAGCGCGCGATCCAGCGCGAAGTCGAGACCCCGCTCGGCCGCAAGATTTTGGCCGGCGAGGTCCGCGACGGCGACGTCGTCCGTGTCGGCTTCGACGCCGACAAGGGCGAGCTGACCTTCAAGGTCGTCGAGCCGCTCCCGGAGATGCCGGCCTTCCGGTAAGTGCCAGAAGCGGGCGACTGAGTCGGCATCGGAAGGTGCGCGCGCAGCCGCCGAAGGAACACCCTGCTCATTCTAGCCTTCATTGAGGAGGGTTACCCATGCGTCGAGTCATCGCAATTCTCAGCGGCCTCGCATTCGCCGCTTCGCTGGCCGGATTTACCGTCGCGAATGCGCAAGACACCGGTGACAAACCGGCCAAACACAACAAGATGATGATGCACTCCAGCAAGAAGCACATGTGCCCGCCCGGCAAGCACTGGGTGCAGGGCTACACGACGAAGAAGGGCGTGAAGGTCAAGGGCTACTGCCGCTGAGCAGGGTGTGAACCGCGCCGGCCTGCCGGTAACGAACTGCGCAGAGCCCCGCACCAACGGGGCTCTCGTTACGTTATGCGGACCAGGAGGCGCGCTCGCTCGCGAGAACGGCTCTCCTCCTCGTAGTCCTCATTCGTATTTATCCGGAGGAATTCCCATGACCAAGTTCATCGTCTCAGTTATGACGCTCGCGATGGCCGCCGGCCTCGCGATCGCCCCGGCCCCGGCCCTCGCCAAGCACGGCGACCACGACAACATGATGGGCAATCACCGCCGGTGCCCGCGCGGATCGCACTGGGTCCCGGCGCACCGCGGTCCGAACGGCCGCTGGATTCCCGGCCACTGCCAGGCGCGCCGGTACTAGGACCGCGCGACGCATCGGCAGCATCTCACGGGGGCCCTCGCAGCGATGCGAGGGCCCGCTCCGTATCGTGAGGTAGATCGCCCGGGATGACGACCGACGACCTCAAGCGCGCGGCGGGCTACGCCGCGGTCGATCGCTACGTCCGCGCGGGAACGTGCGTCGGTCTCGGCACCGGTTCCACCGCGCGCTGGGCGGTCGAGCGCGTCGGCGAGCGCGTCGGGCGCGGCGAAGAGATCGTCGCGGTCGCCACGTCGGTTGCGACGGAGCTGCAGTGCCGCGAGCTCGGGATTCCGCTGGTCGCGCTCGGCGAGCGGGAGATCGACGTCGCGATCGACGGCGCCGACGAGGTCGCCGCGGATTGGTCGCTCACGAAAGGCGCCGGCGGTGCGCTGTTCCGCGAAAAAGCGGTGGCGCTCGCCGCGAGAACGTTTGTCGTCATCGTTACGCCGGAGAAGCTGGTCGAACAGCTCGGTGCCTTCACCACTCCCGTCGAGGTCGTGCCGTTCAGCGTGCGCATGGTGGAGCGTGCGATCGAGCCGGCCTTCCCCGACGCGCGCGTCGAACGGCGCGGCGGTGAAACGCCGTACGTCACCGACAACGGCAACGCGATCCTCAACTGTTCGTTTGGACTCATCGATGACCCGGCGGCGCTCGACGCGGCGCTGCGTGCGATCCACGGCGTCGTCGCAACGGGCCTGTTCGCATCCGCGCTCACCGCCGCCGTGCTCGTCGGCGAGCCCGGCGGCGTCCGCGAACTGACGCGCCCGCGACCGGGCTAAATCGAGTACTCCCAGCTGTTCCAGAACGTCGTCACGGCGTGGGCCGGCTTGTAGCCTTTCAGATCGTCGGTCACCACGTCGAAGCGGCGTGCGAACCACATCGTCACCATCGGGACCTGGTCGACGAGGATCTCTTGGATCTTCGCGTACGCCGCCTTGCGAACGGCGGGGTCGTTGGAGCTCATCGCGATCCGCTCTTGCGCGTCCAGCTCGGCGTTGCAGAGGCGGTAGCTGTTCTGGCCGTTCGGCGGGATCGCTGCGCAGGTGAAGTTCGTCGAGTCGTCCGGGTCGATCCCGTTGAGCCACGACGAGAACTCGACGTCGAACTTGCCGGTTTGGATGATCCCGCCCGCTTGATAGTTTGCGAACATCAGCGACGACAAGTACGCCTTGACCTCGGCCTCGATCCCGACGTCCTTCCACGCCGACTGCAGGAAGACGGCGAGGCGGTCCCCGACGGCGTTCCCGGTCGTGGTGACGATCGTGATGTGCAGCCGCTGCCCGTTTTTCGACCGTATCCCGTCGGGCCCGGTCTTCCAGCCGGCGGCGTCGAGCGCGGCGCGCGCCTGCGCAGGGTCGAACGGGATCGAGCGCAGGTTCGGGTCGTGTGCCCACGAGAACGCCGGCTGGTCGCCTTCGCCGAGCACGTTCACGCCGTAGGTGATCTTGTCGATCAGCGTGTGCCGATCGGTGGCGTACGCGATCGCGCGACGCACGGCGAGCTCCGACATGATCGGGCGCTGCACGTTGAAGCCGATTCGGGAGTACTGCGTGAACGGGGTGAGGACGGCGTGCGTTCCGGGGATATTCGAAGCGACCGGGTAGTTCGTCGACGAAGCGTTGTACCACAAGTCGATCTCGTGCGTGCGCATGCTCGTCGTCAGCGTGTTCTCGTCGGGGATGGCGCGGTACTGGACCTCTTTCAGCTTCGGCGCGCCCCGCCAATAGTGCGGGTTCGCGACCATCCGCAGGACCTGACCGCGGTGCCACTCCTGCACGATGAAGGGCCCGGTTCCGACCGGCTTGCTGTTGTACGCGACGTGGTTGATGTCGGGGTACTGCGCGAGCAGATGCTTCGGATAGACGGGATACGGCGTCGGGCCCATGGTGAAGAACGAGTTCACGAACGGCGCGAACGGCTTCTTGAGGTGGACGACCACGGTGGCGCCGTCCGGCGCGTCGATCGACGCGATGTCGTCGTAGCCGGTGCGCGTCTGAACGTTGTTGTTCGGGTTCATCACGGCGCGCCAGGTGAACACGACGTCGTCGGCCGAGAACGGCGCGCCGTCCTGCCACTGCACGCCTTTCCGAAGGTGGTACGTGATCGTCAGGCCGTCTTTCGAGATCCCGTGGTTTTCGAGAGTCGGCACGGTGGTGGCCAGCTCGGGAACGAGCTCCCCGGCGTCGCTGTAGTTGAACAGATAGCCGGCCCAGAACATCGACAAGTCGACGGAAACCTGGAACGACGAGAGCAGCGGGCTCAAGGTGTCCGGATCGCTCAAGCTCGCCAACCGGAGCACCCCCGGCTGCGTCCACGGGTGCCGTTCGCCGCCCGCGCCGGAGGCGTTCGTCTCGACGACGCGCGTGCAGGCGGACAGGACGAGCGCCAGCGAGACGGCCAGGATGCCCAGACGTTTCATGCGGCGGCGTTCTCGCTCGGCGGCGCGCCCACCGCCCGCGCTGCAGCGTTACGGCAGAGGCTGAACGGCGAGGATCGCCAGATCGTCGTTGACGCGCCCCCGCGTGTAGCGCGTCGCAAACGCAGCCAAGTCGTCGACCAGGCTCTGCGGCGAGCGCGCGTCGGCCGCCGCGAGCCAGGCCCGGACGCGGTCGGCTGGGACGAGCGCGCCGCGCGGGTCGCGCGCTTCGGTCAACCCGTCTGTGGCGAGGATGAGAAACTCACCCGGCCCGAGCGCCGTGCGGGCCGCGGCGAACGGAACGCTGCCGAGCCCGACGATCGGGCCGCTCGGCGGCAATTGCTCCACGTCGATCCCGCGCCGCACCCAGGCGCCTTCGTGTCCGGCGTTCGTGTAGGCCAGCGAGCCGTCGCGCCGGTCGTAGATGGCGGCGACGAGCGAGACGAACGATTCCGGGCTCGGATTCGCGGCGTGGTAGAGCGCGTCGAAGCGGCGCACGATCTCTTCCGGGGCCAGCCCCTCGCCGGCGAGCGCACGGAGCCCGTACCGCACGAACGTCGTGTCGACCGCCGCCGCCAGCCCTTTGCCGCTGACGTCGCCGACGACCAGCAACGTGCGGTCGGAGTCGATCGTGTACACGTCGTAGACGTCGCCGCCGATCCGCGTTCCGCGCGTCGCCGAGCGGTATGCGGTGCCGACCGCGAGGTACGGCGGCGTGACGAGCCGTACCGAGGCCGCCGACTGCAGCGTCTCGACGAAGCCGCGCTCGCGGTCGAGCTCGCGCCGCATGCGCGCGACGACGAGCGCGAAGACGAGAACCTCGAGCATGATCAGTGCGATCGCCGCGAACGAGACGAACGAGGTGGTGCGGATCGTGCGCTCGCGCTGCGCGAGCGCCTCGCCGTAGCGCGCGGCGAAGTGCGCGTCGACCGGTCCGACGTCGCGGCGGAAGCGGTCGATCAGCATTTTGCCGCGCAGCAGCCGGGCGGCTTGTCCGGGCGCGCCCGTGAGCTCGGGCTCGGCGACCGTGCGCTGCCACTCCGCGTTCATGCGGCGCATATCGCCGACCGCTTTGCGGTCGGCCGGCGTGCCCATCTCGTCGACCACTTGCTGCAGCTCCGCGAGGCGTTCGGGGAACAGGGTCTGCGCGCGTTCGTACGGGCCCAGAAACGTGCGCCGGTGCGTCGCGGCGTACCCGCGCAGCCCCGTCTCCTCGTCGAGTTGGAGCTGCAGCACGGCTGCGGCCGCGAGCTCTCCCTGGCGGGTCAGCGCGATGTCGTTGTTCAGGATGTTCAGCGTCCGGACCACACCCAGCTGCCAGACCAGCGCCAGCGGAAGACCGACTGCGACCAGCCCGAAGACAAGGATCAGACCCCGGAACGAAAAGAGCGTTCGAGGCACGTCCGGCGCTCTTTTGGGTGCTAGCCCGCCAGCGCCTTCTCGCGTTTGCGCGCTTTGAGCCGTTCCGATTCGTCGAGCAGCCGTTTGCGCAGCCGGATCGAGCGCGGGGTCACCTCGACCAGCTCGTCGTCTTCGATGAACTCGATCGCGCGCTCGAGCGACATCTCCTCGGCCGGCGGCAGCTTGACGTTCTCGTCGCTTCCTGCGGCGCGCATGTTGGTCAGCTTCTTCGCGCGCACGACGTTGATCGCGACGTCCTTGTCGTCGTTGGCCCGGCCGACGATCATCCCTTCGTACACCTCGGTGCCCGGCTCGACGAAGAAGCGGCCGCGCTGCTCCAAACCCATCAGCGCGTAGGCGGTGACGCTGCCGGTGTCGCTGGTGACGAGCGCGCCGTTGCTGCGGCCCGGGATCTCGCCGGCGAGCGGCTGATGCGTGTAGTAGACGTGCGACATCACCGCCGTCCCGCGCGAGAGCGTCAGCAGCTCGCCGCGCAGGCCGAAGATCGCGCGCGTCGGCATCGTGTACTCGAGCCGGCGCGTCTCGCCGACCGTCACCATGTTCGACATCTGCGCGCGCCGGCGTCCCACCGCCTCGATCACCGCGCCGGCGTACTCTTCGCGCACGTCGATCACGACGTACTCGACCGGCTCCATCTTCACGCCGTGCCGCTCGGTGATGATCACGCGCGGCTTGCTGACCGCCAGCTCGTAGCCTTCGCGCCGCATGGTCTCGATCAGGATCGAGAGATGCAGCTCGCCGCGGCCGCGCACTTCGAAGGTGTCGGCCGAGTCGGTCTCCTCGACGCGCAGCGCGACGTTCGACTCGAGCTCGCGCATCAGCCGCTCGCGAATCTGCCGTGAGGTCAGATACTTACCCTCGCGCCCGGCGAACGGCGAAGCGTTCACCATGAAGTACATCGAGACCGTCGGCTCGTCGACCGCGACCGCGTCGATCCCCTCCGCCTGCGCCGCGTCGGCAATCGTGTCGCCGATGTTCAAGCCCTCGATCCCCGAGACGCAGACGATGTCGCCGGCCGAGGCTTCCTCGATCTCGATTCGCTCCAGGCCGTGGAACGCGAGCATCTTCGTCAGCCGCAGCCCCGGCGTCACGGTGCCCTCGCGGGCCACCTTCGCGATCGGCGCGTTCACGCGCGCGCTGCCGCGGAAGATGCGCCCGATCCCGATCCGCCCGACGTAGCGGTTGTGGTCGATCGCGGAGACGAGCATTTGAAAGCCGCCGTCCTCGGCCGGCGCCTCGGGGACGTGCTCGACGATCGTTCGAAACAGCGGCTCCAGATCGCTGCTCGCGTCGGCGAGCTCGTACTTGGCGATCCCCGCCTTGCCGTTCGCGTAGACCACCGGGAAGTCGGCCTGTTCGTCCGAGGCGCCCAGCTCGATGAAGAGGTCGAACACCTCGTCGACGACCTCGACCGGGCGCGCGTCCTTGCGGTCGATCTTGTTGATGACGACGATCGCGCGCAGGTCGAGCTCGAGTGCCTTGCGCAGCACGAAGCGCGTCTGCGGCATCACCCCTTCCGCCGCGTCGACCAGCAGCACCACGCCCTGCACCATCTGCAGCACGCGTTCGACCTCGCCGCCGAAGTCGGCGTGGCCGGGCGTGTCGACGATGTTGAACTTCACGCCGGCGTGCTCGATCGCGGTGTTCTTGGCCAGGATCGTGATCCCGCGCTCGCGCTCGAGCGGGTTGGAGTCCATCGCGCGCGTCTCGGCCTGCTGACCCTCGCGGTAGATCCCGCTCTGCCGGAACATGGCGTCGACCAGCGTCGTCTTCCCGTGGTCGACGTGGGCGATGATGGCGACGTTGCGGATGTCGGGCCGCGTCCGAGTCTGGGCCATAAGCACCTATTCTAACAGGAAACCTTCGCCGGCGCACCTGCTTCCGTCGTCCCGGCCGCTCGGTTGCTGCGAGCGCGCGGGCCGCGGCAATGCGGCGTGAGGGTTCCGTGAGACGGCCGCCGGCGGGATTGAGCGCGGCTTGAACGACGCGGCGCGGGCGGCGCTGCTAGGGTCGAGTCATGCTTCGCCGACTCATCGCGGGCGCGGTCCTCGTGCTCGCTCTGCCGCCGGGGGCGCTGGCCGTCTCGCTCGCGCCGGCCGACCGGGTCGAGGTCCGGCGCGCGGCGACGCCGCTCCCGCTCGACGCCTCGCTGAGCGACCCGCGCTGGGCCGACGGCGCGCTGACCGGGCCGTTCTTCGATCTGGGCTCGAAGTCACCGGCCGGCGTCGCCACGGCGGTCTCGCTGTGGTACGACGACCGCGCGCTGTACGTCGGCGTGCGAGCGGAGCAGAAGACGCCGCTCGTCGCGACGCAGGCGACCGACGACGTCGGCTACGGCACCGACGACTTCGTCGCCGTCCTGCTCGACGTGACCGGGAACGGCGGGCGCGCGTACATGTTCGCGGTGACGCCGCGCGGGACGCGCTATGCGTTCGCCAGCGAGACCGCGCGCTACAAGCCGGAGTGGAGCGCGGTCGCGAAGGCAACCGCCGACGGCTGGAACGCGGTGCTGCGCATCCCGTACGGCGCGCTGAAGCTCGCCGCGAACGGCCCGCAGAAGTGGAAGATCAACGTCGTGCGAAACGTCGCGGCGAGCGCCGAGCACGAAACGCTCGCGTACGCTCCGCTGATGGCGTACCAGGCGATTCCGGGCTGGCCGAACCTCGGCTTCGACTGGCGCTTCTGGCCGAGCGTCCGCGGCGTATCGCTGAGCGGCGCGGTCCCGCCGCCGAAGCCGCGCGCCGAAGCGTTCTTGCTCGAAAGCGCCGGCACCGACCGCAGCTCGTTCACCGTGCCGTCCGGCGCGACGGTGCGCCAAACGCCGCGCACCGCCGGCGCCGACGTCGCGATTCCGATCGACGCGACGACGACGTTCGTGGGCGCGTTCTCGCCCGACTTCTCGAACGTCGAAGTCGACCAGCAGACGATCGCGCCGCAGCAGTTCCGCCGCGCGTTCACCGAGTACCGGCCGTTCTTCGCGCAAGGCGCGCCGTACGTCAACCCCGCGCTCGAGGGCTTCGAGTTGAACCTTCCGAACGAGGTGCTGTTCTACTCGCCCGCGATCGGGCCGTTCGACCGCGGGCTCAAGCTGGTCGGCACGAAAGGCTCCGAGTCGTTCGGCGCGCTCGAAGTGCGCGGGACGAACCCGCAGACCGGGATGCTCTTCGACGACCTCGCGTTCGGGTTCAAGCACCGCCGGCCCGACAACACGTTCGGCTACTGGATCGACGGCGTGAACGCCGCGCACTCGAACGGCGAGGACCGCTCGTGGGAGATCGGCGGCTTCGGCCGTTCGCTCGCGAGCGGGCTCGTCTATTCCGCGATGCACGCGCAAGAGACGGGAACGTTCGTGCCGAGCGCGGGCGAGGCGCAGAAGAACGCGGCGTTCATCGACATACAGAAACCCGGTCTCGAGGCGAACCTCACGTGGCTCGACGTCGGGCCATGGTACGCGCCGGTCGACGGCTTCACCAACATCGCCGACGTGCGCGGCCCGGAATTCTCACTCGATCTCACCCGCTCGCCGAAGCGCGGTCCGGTGAAGAATGCGGAATTGTATCTGTACTGGGACCGCTGGCTCGACCGGCAAGGAAACGTGCACGAGAGCGACGCCGACGCGTACCTCACGCTGCGGATGCGCTCGAAGCTCGCGCTGTACCTGAACGATCAAGTCGGCTCGCAGCGCACGTACGAAGGCGACTACTTCTCCGGCGGCACGCACGGCTACCGCGATCAGCAGCTGCTGCCGTTCAAGACCTGGAGCGCGGGAATCGGTTTGGGCGAGGGAACGCCGAGCTCGATCCGCACCGACTACCAGGCCGGACCGTTCGGGCCGTTCCAGCTTCACCAGACGACGACGACGCTGACGCGCGCGCTCGGCTCGGCGAGCCTCTCGTTCGACTACGCGGGGACGCGCGAGGCCGCGTACTCGGGCTTCAGCGACGGGCAGTGGCTGCGCCGGCTCTCGCTTGCCGTCCCGTTCGGGCGCGACGGGAACGCCAGCATCGCCTACCGCGACGTGAGCGGGCGGGGCGGCTTCGCGTCCCCCGGCAGAAATTTGGCAGCTTCGCTGCGCAAGAAGTTCGCGAACGGCAACGAGCTCTTCGTGAACTACGGGACGCCCGCCGCCACCTCGACGCTGGACCGCTGGATCGTGAAATATCTCATGCGGGTCGGAGGCGGGGTCTAAGCGCGCACGGCGAAGTTCCGGGCGGCTACCATGGGCGTCCGGATCGCCTTCCCGCCCTTCAGCTTCGACCGCGACGAGCGCGTCCTCCGCCGCGAGGGCCGCAGCGTGCCGCTGGCGCCGAAAGTCGCCGAAGCGCTGGGGCTGCTGCTCGCCGAGCCGGGCGCGCTGGTCGAGAAGAACACGCTACGCGACGCGCTGTGGCCCGAGGGTTTCGTCGAGGACGGCAACCTCACGCAGACGATCTATCTGATCCGGCGCGCGCTCGACCCGCGCGGCGACGGCCGCGCCTTCGTCGAGACGGTCCCGCGCCGCGGCTATCGTTTTGCCGCGCCGGTCAGCATCGTCGAGAACGGTGCGGCGGCGCGCAAACGCGGCGTCGCCGCGCGCGCCGCATTTGCGTTGCGCGCCGTGGCGGCATTGGCGATTATCGCGTTCGCGTCGGGCGGCGTCTCGTTCGGCCGCGTCTCGCGCGAGCCGCCGCCGCTGAGCGGCGAGGCGGCGCGTGCGTACACGCTCGGGCGCTACACCTGGGACCGCCGCACCGAAGCCGGAATGCGCGCGAGCTTGGTGCACTTCGGCCGGGTCGTCGCGCTCGCACCCGACGATCCGCGCGGATATGCGGGCTTGGCGGTGACCTACGCCGAGATCGGCGACTGGGATTTCAAAGCGATCGCGCCGGCGGACGTCGCGTTCCGCCGCGCCGAGGAGTACGCGCACAGCGCGCTGCGCCGCGACTCGCATTCGGGCGAAGCGTTCGCGGCGCTCGGGATGGTCGCGCTGCAGCGCGACGGCGATCTCGACCGCGCCGAGACCATGCTGCACGTCTCGGTCGCGTACCGCCCCGACGACGCGCCCGCCTACGAGCTGCTCGGCATCGATCACCTCTACCGCGGCAACGCGGAAGCCGCGCGCACGATGCTGCTGCGCGCGACGCAATTGGACCCCTTGAGCAAGATGAACCTCGTGTGGTACGGCAAGGCGCTCTACTACGCGCACCGCTACGCCGAAGCGCGCGCCGCGCTCGAGCAGCTCTCGGAGCTCGACGCGGTCGACTTCGGTGCGGTCGAGACGATCGCGCTGGCCGATCTCGAGCTCGGGCGCAGCGACGAAGCGCGGGCCGAGATCGCAAAGCTGAAGCTTCCGGCGCAGAAGCGCGACTTCGCCGCGATGCTCTCCGCGCTGGTCGACGCGCGCGCCGGCCGCCCGCCGCGCGCGCTCCCGAACCTCAAGCCGAATCGCAAAGCCGGCGAGCACGTCGACGTGGCGCTGGCGTCCGCGCTGTGCTTGGCGCTCGGGCGCCGCGCCGACGCCGTCGCGTGGGTCGAGCTCGGGCTGCGCGACAAGAAGAACCGCAACGAGCGCGGGCTCTACGCGCTCGACCCGCGGCTGACCGCGCTGCGCGACGACGCGCGCTTCCGCGCCCTGGTCTTCGGCTAACGGCCGAAGCGGCGCTCGCGCGCCGCGAACGCGTCGACGGCGAGGCCGAGGGTGCGGCCGTCGAAGTCGGGCCAGGGATCGTTGGTCGACCACAGCTCGGCGTATGCGCTCTGGTAGAGCAAGAAGTTGGAGAGCCGCAGCTCCCCGCCCGTGCGCACGACGAGATCCGGGTCGGGCAGCCCCGCGGTCCACAGCTTCGCCGCGATCGCGTCCTCGTCGATCTGCTCGGGCGCGATCCGCCCCGCGGCGACGTCGCGCGCGAGCGCGCGGCACGCGTCGCGCAGCTCGGTGCGCGCGCCGTAGTCGACCGCGATCGTCAGCAGCATCGCGTTGCCGTGCGCGGTGCGTTCTTCCAGAATGCGGAACGCGTCGACCACGCCGTTCGGCAAGCGGTCGCGGCGACCGATCACGCGCACGCGGACGCCGCGCGCGGCGAGCGAGGCCGCCTTCTCGCGCGCGAACGCTTCGGCGATGCCGAACAAGCCGAACACCTCGCGCTGCTCGCGCGACCAGTTCTCCTCGCTGAAGGCGTACACGGTCACCATCGCGATCCCCGTGCGCAACGCCGCGTCGACCGCGCGCTCGAGCGCGTGCATCCCTTTGCGATGGCCTTCGAGCGCGGGCACGCCGTGCGCGCGCGCCCAGCGGCGGTTGCCGTCCATGATGATCGCGACGTGCCGCGGCACGCCGGTGAGGGCGGGTGCGCGTTCGATCACGGCTGCGTCGCCAGCCGCGGGCCGGCCGGCGAGTCGGCCTGCCGCTGCACGCCGCGCACGACCGCTTCCAGTTCGTCGACGTAGGTCAGAAAGCGCGCGCGCCCGTCGTCGGTGATGCGCACGATCGTGGTCGGGCGGCCGTTGCCGCGCACGCGCTCGCTGGTGACCACGCCGACTTCCGCCAGCGCGTGCAGATGGCGGTTCAAGTTGCCGTCGGTCAAGCCGCATGCGTCCTGCAGGTCGGTGAACCGCATCCCGTCGGGATTGGCGATCAGGCAAGCGCACACGGCGAGCCGTCCGCGCTCGTGAAAGATGCGTTCCAAGCCGGGGAACGCGAACGGTGCGTCGTTCACACCCGCACCTCGCGCGGGCTGCGCGCCTCGTCGCGCGCGATCAGCAGCCCGATCGCAATCTGCCCGAAACCGAACGTCAGCGGCATCACCCACCAGGCCAGCGCGTTCGTCCCAGCCGCGAAGAGCAGCGCCGAGCCGATCGCCGCGAACGCGATCGCGACCGCGCCGACGCCGCGCGGCAGCATCGCGCGCGCCGCCAGCAGCCCGAGGCCGTAGCACAGCGCCCACGTCCCGGGGAGCAGCCCGATCTCGCCGCGCGCCAGCAGCGCCGCGGTGAACGCGCCGCCCGCGACGACCGACGGGACGATCGCGACCGCCGCGGTCTGGAGCTCGGTCCGGGTCCGCGAGGACCAGTTCTTGACCAGCCAGACCGCGACCGCGCCGTAGTTCACGGCCAGGGCGAAGACCAGGCAGGCGATCCAGATGGCGACGTAGCTGGCCGCCTCAGCCCCGTGCGGGCTCGGCGCGACGGCGAGCTGCAGCAGCCCGCAGGCGAAGGCGCCGACCCCGCTGGCGAGCGCCGCGGGCCCGGAAAGGCCGCGGAAGCGCTGGACGGAGGCGAGGCGGGAGCGGACTTCGTCGAGGTCGGCGATGGCGCGGGTGACGTCCACGGGCGGCTCCGATACAGGCGGGTTGGAAGCGGATACTCTGTACCGCAAAGATATCCCTTCTACGCCTCCCTGCTGCGCTATCGCTGCGGGCGGGTCGTCGCCGAGGGCGCGGGCGTGCCCGGCCCAGCGGGTGACGGGCTCGCGCTCGGTTCGGCGGCCGGTTCCGTCGCCGGCGCCGCGGACGGTAATGCGGAGGGCGTCGGCGCGGGGGTCGGCGTGGCGGCGGGCGGGATCGTCGGGGTGACTTTGCCGTCGAGCAGCGCGAGGCGCTCGAGATCCGTCAGCGGCTGCGGCGTGTCGGACGGATCGGGCGTGGGCACGCCTTGCGCGAGCTTCGCGCGGCCGACCTTGCCGTATTGTGTCTGCGGAAAGTACGCGGTGATGTACGCGATCTGCTTGAGCGCGCGCTTGTGCGCGTCGTCGCCCGGAATGCGCTCGTACATTTGCTCCAGCGCGTACGCGTAGCGCGGCAACCAGCGGTCGAACGGATACTTCTTCGCCCAGTCGCGCATCGCGTCTTCGACCCACAGCGCGTTGTTCAGCACCGCTTTGTCGTGCTCGGGATGGTAGTCGGCGTCGAGCCCGAGATCTTTGACCTTGTTGCGCACGCCGAGTACGCTCATCCCCAAGTGCCCGAAATACTCGTCGGCCGGCGCCAGGCCGGCGTGCGGGTGATATGCGGCCGTCCGAACGGCTTTTTTCTTCGGCGCCGGCTTCTTCGCGGCGAGCGCGCGCTTCGCAGGCGTCCGCGAGACCGCTGCGGGCGACGCGAGCGGCGCGACGCTCAAAGCGCATGCGAGAAAGAGAAGCACGGCAAGGACGGCCCGGGCCCGGCGAGCCTGCAGCGTGGTGAACACCTGAGAGGAACGAGTGAGCCGTTCGGCGTGGTTCCCTGCGGCCGGGCAGGTGGTCGCCGCGCCATGTGTTTCGAGGCCCGCGTCGAAAGCGCCGCCGGGTGAACCAAGACGATACGCAGACGCAGGCCGATCCGCTCGATCATCCTGAGGTGACCAAGCACCTCTCGGAACCGCTGCGCGCGCTGCTGCGCAAGGTGGACGACGGGGACGATGGTGCGCGCGCCCAAGCGCTCGCGCCGGCGGCCGCGATCGTCGACGCGCTCGCCGCGGTCGGCTTGTTGGAGTTCGCCTATCTGGCGCCCGGCGAGGGTGAGGAAGACGACGGACCGATCGCGTGGCTCGAGGCCAGCGAGGCGATCGTCGACAAAGAGCGCGACGCGGTCGTCGTCGCGGGCAGCGAGATCCTCGAGGTGTTCGACGGTCCGATCACGCTGGTCGACCCGCCCGAGCACGAAAACGAAGAGTAGCTCCGGCGCCGCCAGCGGCGTGAAGGTTGTCGTGGTCGGCGGCAGCGCGCCGAGCACGCCGCATTTGCTCGCCGAGCCGCGGCTTGCACGCGATTCGCGGCTCAGCTTTGTGCTTCACGGCCGCGACGCGCGCCGTCTCGACGCGGTTCGCCGCGCCGCCGTCGTCCTCGAACCGATGCTTGCCTCTCGCTTGTCGACCACGACCGACCTGCGCGCGGCGCTCAACGGTGCAGCGCTGATCGTCGTGCAGCTGCGCGCCGGCGGGTTGGCGGCGCGCGCGCACGACGAGTCGTTTCCGCTCGCCGAGGGGATTCCGGGCGACGAAGGGCTCGGGCCGGGCGGGCTCGCCGCAGCGTGGCGTTCGTGGCCTGCGCTGCACGACGTGCTCTCGGCCGTCGCAGCGGAGGCACCGCAGGCGCGCGTCGCGCTGTTGACGGCTCCGCTCGGCATCCTGACGCGCTGCGCGCTCGCCGCGTTTCCCGAGCTCGACGTCGCCGGGCTGTGTGAGCTGCCGGCGGTCGTGCTCGGTGAGATCGCCGCAGCGGTGAGGGTCGCGGAGCCGATCGCCTTTCGCTATGCGGGCGTGAACCATCTCGGCTGGTTCACCTCGCTCGAGCGCGCCGGAGAGGACCTCGTCGAAGCGTATGCGGCGACGCGCGAGAACGCGTCCTATCCGAGCGCGGCCACGATTCGCGCGACGCGGACCGTGCCGTTGCCCTACGTGCGATTGCAGGACGAGCGCGACGCGGTCGTCGCCGAGCAGCGCGCGGCGCAGCGAACGGCAACGGCGCGCGCTGCGGTGCTCGCGGAGATCGCCGCCGCCGCGTACGACGCGTTCGAACGCGGCGACGCGGCGGCGATTCGCAGCGCGCTCACGCGGCGGCCGGCGCCCTGGTACCCGCGCGCGGTCGCACCGTGGATCCGCGCGGCGATCGACGGGAGCTCGGACGACGTCTTCTTTCTCACCGTTCGCAACGCCGGGTATCTCGAGGGCTTTTCCCGCGACGACGTCGTGGAGGTTCCGCACGTCGTTCGCGACGGCGCGTTCGTGGCGCAGCCGACCCACGCGCCTCCGCCCGCGATCGCGGCGATGCTGCGCGCGCTGATCTCGTACGAGGCGCTCGCCGCGGATGCCGTCGTGGCGCGCGACGATGCCGCGATCACGGGCGTGTTAGCCGCTCATCCGTGGGTCGCGTCCGCCGCGATCGCGTCGCGGTTGGCGCCGTTCGTCGGCGCCGCTGCGACCGCGCGCGCGACGTCGTCCGCATAATACCGGTACAGGTCGGCGAGCGAGCCGCTCAGCGCGTGCGCGGGTGCGTAGCCGAGCTGCGCGAGGCGGCCGACGTCGGCGACGACGCGCGGGCAGTCGGCCGCGCGCCGGTACCCGCGCACGACCTCGACCCGTTCGCCGGCCCCGCTGTGCTCGAGCAGTATCTCGAACACCTCTCGCAGCGCGGTCTCGCGGCCGCTCGCGACGTTGTAGGTCGTGCCGGCGGCGCCGCGCCGCGCCAGGATCGCGAGCGCCGCGGCGACGTCGCGCACGTCGGCGAAGTCGCGCGTCGGGCTGAGGTCGCCGACGACGACGCGCTCGGCGTAGCCGTGCGCGGCGGCGGCGAGCTGCGAGGCGAAGCGCGCGCACGCGTGCCGTTCGTCCAGGCCGGGTCCGACGACGTTGAAGATGCGCGCGACGACGAGCGGAAGACCGAGCTCGCGCGCGAGGACGTGCGCGGACCACTCCGCGGCGAGCTTGCTGACGGCGTAGAGGTCGGGCGGGTTCACGCCGTCGTCTTCGCGCACCGGCAGCCGCTGCGGCGCACCGTAGACCGAGCCGCTCGATCCGAGCACGATCCGCCCGACGCGCACGCCGCTGCACGCGACGGCGTGCAGCAGCGCGATCGTGCCGTCGACGTTCGCGGGGAAGAGCGCGCTCGGCGGATCGTCGCGGAGCGCCGCGGCGAGGTGTACGATCGCGTGCGGGCGCTCCGTTCGCAACAAGGCGATCAGCGCGTGCTCGTCGCGGACGTCGCAGCTCACGTACTCCGTCTGGGGTGCGGAGCGCAGCGCGGACGGGAGCGGCGCGGTCACGCGGTGCGGCCCGAGCGTTGCCTCGTGGGTGAAGCTCGCGCGGCGCGGCGAACGGCCGACTCCGACGACGCGCCCGAAACCCGATGCGGCGGCGAACCAGCGGCCGACGAATCCTTGCGCGCCGGTCAGCAGCAGCGTCTCGCTCACGCGATCACTGCTTCGAGCGCGCTCAGAATTCCGTCGCGCAACGCGATCTCGGCGCGCCAGCCGAGCGCGTCCGCGGCCTGCGCGGGATCGGCGACGAGGCGAAAGATCTCCGCGGCGCCGCGGTCGGCGCCCAGCTCCTCGTACGAACCGGGGCGGCCCAACGCGGCGAAGACTTCCTCGATGAGCTCGCCCACGCTCGTCGGGACGCCGGTGCCGACGTTGAATGCGACGACCTCATCGACGCGGACCTCGCACGCGCGCGCGATCGCGTTCGCGACGTCGTCGAGGTGACAGTAATCGCGCACCGGCGCGAGATCGCGGACCGCGACGCGCTCTCCGCGGACCGCTTGCGCGAGGATCGTCGCGAGCAGCGAGGCCGCGCGCTGCCCCGGGCCGTAGACGGAGAACGGCCGCAGGATCACGGCGCTCGTTCCGCTCGTGCGCGCCGCGGCGCCGACGGCGGCTTCACCGCCGACCTTCGCCGCCGCGTACGGCGAGCGCGGCTGCAACGGAGCGTCCTCCCGCACGCGCGCGGCGCGGGTTCGTCCGTACACCTCGGCCGACGAGACGTAGACGAAGCGCGGTACGCCGACGCCGGCGGCTGCCCGCATCAGCGCCGCGGTGCCGAGCGCGTGCGCGCGCAGATATCCGTCTGGATCGGAGAACGAGGCGACGACGGACGCCGGTCCGGCGAGGTGCACGACCGCGTCGCAGTCACGCAGCAACGGTGCGAGATCGCGCGGGTCGCCGAGCTCGAACTCGAGCGACGCGACCGCTTCGGGCGGCACCGTCAGACCGCAGCCCGGCGGGCCGACGTGCGCGACCACCTCGTCGCCGCGGCGCGCCAGCGCGCGCACGGCCGCGCGGCCGATGAAACCGCCCGCTCCCGAGACGAACGTTCTCACGCCGCCATCCGCTCGAAGAGCGCCTGCAGACCGTCGGTCATCACTTCCGGGCGGTGGCCGAGTTCGTAGCGTGCGCGCGCCGCGGCGCCGCAGCGCGCGCGCAGCGCCGGATCGGCGAGCATGCGCAACAGCGCGCCGGCCAGCGCGGACGGATCGTTCGGCGGGACGACGATTCCAGAGACGCCGTCGATCACGGTTCGCGCGCAGTCGCCCACGTCGGTGACGACGGCGGGTTTCCCGTACGCCATCCCTTCGATGATCGCATTCGGCAGCGAGTCGAACAGCGAGGCGTGGACGTGCACGTCGAAGAGCTGCCACACGTCGGCATTGTGCCCCGGATAGCTGACGAGACGAATGCGGTCCGCGATGCCCAGCTCCTCCGCGCGAGCCTGCAGCTGCGGGCGAAACCACGGCGCGTAGCGATCGTGGCCGATGCACAGGAAGAACGCGCGCGGATCGCGCGCGAGCACCTGCGCCGCCGCTTCGATCAGCGGCGCCCAGCCTTTCGTCGGCACCATCCCGGCGATCTGGCCGACGACGATCGCCGAGGGCGGAATGCCGAGCTCGGCGGCAACCTCCGCCGCCGGACGGCGCGGCGGCTCGGCGTCGATTCCGTTCGCAATGATCTCGATCGGCGCGCGCGGCGCGCGCAGGAAGCCGCGCATCGCGTCGGCCCGCTGATGCGAATCGGTGATGATCACGTCGGCGCCGCGCAGCGTCGCCTGCTGCACCGGATACCACAGCCAGCGCGGGGTGAAGACTTCGGCGTGGTACGTCGTCACCGCCACCGGTTTGCGCGTCGTGAAGCCGGTGGCGACCGCGAGCTGGTTTCCGGTTCCGATGTGCCCGTCGAGAACGTCGACGTGCAGCTCGCGCACCAGCCGCGAAAGCTTCGCGACGCTGCGCGCGAACGTTGCGGCGGCGTGCGGCAGACGGCGCAGCCGGTCGGAACCGACCGCGTGTCCGGGCCGCCGCATCCCCAGCTCGATCAGCGGGATCCCGCGCGCGCGAAACTCCCCGCGCAGCGTCCCGAACCGCGCGTCGATCGCCGGATCGGCGGCTTTGACGATCACGACGTGGTGGTCGAAGCGATCGCGGTCGATGTGCTGCGAGAACGAGAGCAGCCTGTTCTCGTCGCCGCCGTGCGGGACGTCGTTGGCGATCGAAAGGATCGAGATGCGGCGGCTCATGCGCGCACGACCGTCCGGAAGGCGTGCGGATCGGCGGCGAGGAGCTCTTCGGCGCGGCGCGCCGCGGCCGGATCGTTGACGTCGACCCAGGCGGCGTCGTGCTCGAACGCGCCGACCGTGAGGCCGGCCGCCGTGACGAGCGCGAAGAGATCGCGCGCGTCGAGCTTGCGGCCGGGCGCGATCAGCGCGCGCGCGCGGGGACCCGCGACGCACGTCCCGCTCGAGACGCGCACGCGCAGCCGCGGCTTCTCGCGATAGCCGACGACCCGGCCGTCGCGCACGTCGAGCTCGCCGTACGGAATCGGGAACGCCTCTTCGTGCGTCGCGATTGTCAAGTCGCAGCGCTCCCGGCGATGGAACGCCAGCAGCTCGCGCAGGTCGAGCGCGCACAGATTGTCGACGTACACCACGAGCACGTCGCCGGCGGACGCGGCGAACGTCCCGGCGAAACCGATGTTTCCCAGCGGCACGGCCTCGATCTCGGTTCGTATCCGCGCTCTGCGCGCTCGCGCGAACGGCACGATGCGTTCGTCGACGAACGCGGCGAGCTCCGCTTCGCCGGCGCCCAGCACGACGACAATCTCCTCGAAGCCGGCATCGAGCAGCTGCGCTGTGTTGTGCTCGATCAAGGTGCGGCCGCCGACCTCGGTCAGCGCTTTGTGCCGCGGGCCGGCGGCGGCGCGCATGCGCTCCGAGCGGCCCCCGGCCATCAACAGCGCGACCTCGCTCACGCGGCGAGCGCGGCGCCGCGCAGGGCCGCCTCCGTTCCGGGATCGACGACGCGGACGAGCTCGCGCGGGTCGAGCGCGATCGCCGGCGAGTCGAGCAGCGCTTCGATCTCCGCCGTCAGCGCGTCGCGATAGACCTCGCCGAGCGCGACCGCGAAACCGCCGATCACGTAGATGCGTTCGAGCCCGCCCGCGACGACGACCGCGAGCGCGAACCGCGCCAGCGGCGCGGTCGCCCGGCGCAACAGCGCCAGACTCCACCCGTCGCCCGCGAGCATCGCCGGGACGAGATGCAGCTCGTTCGAAAGCGTCTCGGCGGTGGCGCCGGCGCGCGCGCACGCCGACGCCGCGAACGCCTGCGGATCTTCGCGCGCGGCGCGGCGAGCGAGCCGTTCGACCGCGCGGCCCGAGGCGAGCGCGCCGAGGTGGCCGCGGCCGCCGCAGTCGCAGCGCGGCGCATCCGGCCGCGGATCGGCGCGCAGGTGGCCGATCTCACCGTCGTAGCCGGCGCGCGCGGGCGCCGCGCCGCCGCGATGGACGCGGCTGCCGATGCCGCTGCTGACGGTGACCACGAAGAAGTCACGGTCGGCGGTGCGCGTCGCCAAGAACGCCGCCGCGGCGGCGACATCGTTGATCAGCGCGACCCGTTTCCCTGTCGCGTCGGCGATGCGCGCGACGAGGTCCGCCGGTACGCCGACGTCTCCCGTGAGCGTCGGCGCGGCGAGCGGGACGCCGGCGGCGAGCGGCCCGGGAAACGCGATCGCGACGCGCTCCGCGCTCCGCGCCGCGTGGCCGCGCGCGGCGGCGCCGATGCCGTCGACGACGTCGTCCCACACCTCCGTCGCGCTGCGGCCGTCGAACACCGTGCGCAGCCGCCGCCGGCGAACGCCGCGCAGCGCGTCGCCGTCCAGCACCGCGGTGCGCAGCCACGTCCCGCCGAGATCTGCGGCGAGAACGGTCACGCGGCCGAGCGCACCCGCGCGAGCGCCGCCGCGAGCAGCGCCGGCTCGACCGTTTGCACGAACGTCACCGCACCGACCCGCCGGGGAACGACGAGGTTCAGCGCGCCGCCGCGATGTGCGCGCGCAGCCGACAGCGCTTCCAGCGCAAGCTCCAGCTCAAGCGCGTCGTGAACGACCGGCAAACGGGCCGCGCGCAGCAAGGCTGCGAGCCGCCCAAGCACCGCCGCCTCGCAGAGGTTCAGTTCGACCGCGATCGCGGTGGCGAGCGCCATGTCGACGCCGACCGCCTCACCGTGCGCGAGCTGATACCCCGTGCGCGCTTCGAGCGCGGGGCTGAACGTGTGGCCGAAGTCGACGAAGCGCGCGTGGTCGTCCTCGAAGAGATTCTCGCGCAACTCGTCGATCATCGTCGTTTGCGCGCGCGCGATCACCTCGCGGGCCGACGGATGGTGCTGAAAGCGCGACGCCAGCAGATCGGCGCCGTCACGTTCGAGCAGCTCGAAGAGCCGTGCGTCGCAGATCATCCCCATCTTCGCGATCTCCGCGATCCCGCACGCGATCGCGGGCTCGGGCAGCGAGCCCAGAAACGTCGTATCGGTGAGGTTGACGTACGCCGGGTAGAACGCGCCGATCAAGCTTTTGCCGCCCTCGGCGTTGACGGCTTGTTTGATGCCGACGCCCACGTCGACGATCCCGACCAGCGTCGTGGGCAGCCGCGCGTAGCACACGCCGCGCCGGTACAGCGCCGCGGCAAGGCCGGCCTGGTCCAGCGTCACGCCGCCGCCGACCGCGAGCAGCACGCCCTCGCGCGGCAAACCCGCCGCGTGCATCGCGGCGCACAGGGACTCGACCGACGAAAGCGACTTCGTCGTCTCGACGGCGTGCAGCGGATGGATCGCCAAGCATCGCAGCGCCGTGGCGGCGTACGCGCGCAGCGCGGTGCCGTAGATTGCGTCGACGCGCCGGTCGACGACGACGAAGACGGGCCGGCCTTCCAGCGCGTCGGCAAGGCTCGAATCCGCGAGGTCGAACGCCGAGCCGATCGTCTCGCGAACCTCGTAGGCGATCCGGCGTTCGACTTCGACGCGGTAGCTCGTCCCGGTCGCACGCGCTCGCGCCAGGTCCGCCGCGGAGACGTTCATGTGCCGACCGGCAGCTGAATCACCGCGATCGTCACGTCGGCTGCGGTGTCGTTGACGAGCGAATGACGGCCCCCCGAACGAACGATCGCAACGTCACCGGGCCGCAGCCGCCTGGCGTCGCCGTCGACCTCGACGAGCGGCTCGCCAGAGAGGACGAAATAGAGCTCCTCGTTGCGGTCGTGGCGATGGGTCCCGATCGTGCTGCCGGCCGGGATCGTCGTCACGTCGACGAAGTCGACCGCGGCGGCGAAGTCGCGCTGCGTCAGCAGCCGCCGGAAGACGATCGGCCCGTGGCCGCCGTGCTCGTCGGAACGCCGGATCGGTTCGACGCCGCTGACCTGCGCGAATGCCGGCAACGCCGCAGCCGGAAAGGAAGGCATGGAGCAAACTCCTTTTTCCTCCATGTTCCGAGGCGAGTGGCGCCGTTCACAAGGCGGGCGGCCCGAACGTCGTGGGACTTTTTTCCCAACGGCCGGTCGGCGACCCGGCGCGCCACACCGGCGAGCAGCTACGGCGCGAGCGCCCAGGCGCCGGCGTTCCACCACGCGGTCGAGAGCGAGGTGGTCTGATTGCGCAGGCGGGTGGTGAACGTGTCGAGCTCGGGCCGCTGGTAGAGCAGCACGATCGGCATCTGCTCGTGCAGAATCGCCTCTAGGCGCGCGTAGATCGCCTTGCGCTGCGCGAGGTCGTACGTGCGCTGGCCCTGCGCGAGCAGCGCGTCGATGCGCGGATCGCAGATGCGCGACTTGTTGTAACCGCGCGGCGGGACCGTCGCGCAGCTGAACTGGTCGGTGGTGTCGGGGTCGTCGCCGTTGACGAACGGGTAGAGCGCCAGCTGGAACTTGCCGCCGTAGACCGGTCCGCCTTGGTTCGCCGGCGCGACGAGCTGCGTGACGTTGAACGCCTTGAGCGTGACGTTGACGCCGACTGCTTTGAAATATTGCGCGACGGCGTTGCCGATGATCGCGTCGCCCGGCGTCCCGGCCTGCAGGATGAAGAGCACATCGAGCGCCTTACCGTCCTTGCGGCGCACTCCGTCGGCGCCGAGCTTCCAGCCCGCGGCGTCGAGCAGCGCGCGCGCCGCTGCGGGATCGTACTTCACGTCGGGATAGGCGCGCGGATCATAGGCCCAGATGAAGAGCCCGCGCCCGGCGTTCGTCGTGCTGACCGCCCCGCGGTACGTCTTTTGCATCGTCGCCGGGATGTCGATCGCTTCGGCCAGCGCGCGTCGCACGCGCGGATCGCTGGTCAGCGGGTCCTGCGTGTTGAAGATGATCGCGCCGACCGCGTTCATCGGCATCTTGGTGACGCGCATTCCCGGAATCGCTCGCAGCAGCGGGTAGTTGCCGTAGTCCAGGTCCGAGAAGTAGCCGCCGACCTCGCCCGTGCGGAGGAGGTTCATCGCGGTGTTCGGGTCGGGGACGAAGCGGATGTCGAGCCGCTCGATCCGCGGCTTGCCGCGGTAGTAGTACGGGTTCGCCCGCAGCGAGACGCGGTCGCCGCGCACCCACTTCGTCACGACGTACGGCCCCGAGCCGACCGGCATCGCGTTGAACGGAATCTTGTTGAAGTCGGGCAGGCTCGCGAGCAGGTGCGCGGGGAGGATCGGAAAGCCTTGCGGCGCGAGCACGACGGTGAGCAGCGGCGAGAACGGGCGCTTGAGATGAAGCACCAGCGTCGTGTCGTTACGCGCCTCGGCCTTGCGCACGACCTCGTAACCGAAGCGCGACTGCGCGTTGTTCGCGGGGTTGTTGATCGCTTCGATCGACCACGCCGCGTCGTGCGCCGTCAGCGGCTGCCCGTCGGCGAACTTCAAGCCGGGCCGCAGATGGTACGTGATCGTGAGCCCGTCCTTGGAGATGCCGCCGTTGTTCAGCGTGGGAACTTCGGTGGCCGCGTCGCCGACCAGCACGCCGCGGTCGTCGTACTTCACGAGGTACTGAAAGAGCAGCTCGCCCCACTCGGTGGAGGCGGTCCCGTTCTCGAGCGCGGGATTGAGCGTCGCCGGCTCACGCTGCTGCGCGACGGCGAGAAAGCTCGTGCTACCGCGGCTGGACAAGGCGGTCTGCTGTTGGCCCTGGGAGCACGCGGTCAGCAGCGCGGCGACGAGGACTGAGATCCCTGCAGCGCTGACGTTCACGCGGTTAGCTCCACCATGCTTGGTCAAGGTGCCTGCCGGTACTGCGCGAACAGCGGAAACAAAGAAACCGCTTCGGAGGAGCTCGTTCAACGGCGATGAGGCCGTCGGTACTCGGAATCCTGTTTTTCGTCGCGCTCTTGATCGTGGCCGGCGTGGTCACCACGCGAACAAGCGTGAGCCCCAACGATACGCCGGTTTCGCAGCGAACCGCCGCCCCGTCGCACGATGCGGGCGCGGACGATCCGGCCATCTACGTCGCGCAACCGGGCAACGGGTCGGGCAACGCGCCGGTCGTCCAGCGAATCGGCCCGGTGCCGCGCGGTACCGACGCGGCCGACCGCGCGGTGATCGCCGCGCTCCGAAAAGCGGGCTCGGACGTCTCGCGGCCGACGAACATCCGTCACTATTTCTACATGCCGACGGAGCGCGAAGCCGGAGCAGTTGCGCTGACGCTGCGCGCGTACGGGTATCATGCTTGGGTCGAGGCACCACTCGGGAAACTCTCGGACGGACGTGCGTACAATGATTGGGCGGTCATCGCCGAGAAGACGGCGGTTCCGTCGCTCCAGACGTTTCGCGATACCCGACCGATCTTCGACGAGCTCGTCGTGAAGTATCACGGCCGGTACGACGGCTGGGAGGCACAACTCCAACGCTAACCGGCGAGAGATTTCTCGTCCCATTCCAAGCCGGTGCCCGGGCGGTCCGGGATCACGACGTGACCGTCCTTCAGCTCGACGGGCTGCTGCAAGATCGGGCCGGCGTGGTCGAGATATTCGAGATAGAGTGCCGTCGGCGTGACGGCGAGCAGGTGCGCGCTGAATTCCGGAAACGTATGGCTCGATGCGGGGAGGCTCGCGGCTTCGGCGAGCGCGGCGGCGCGCACCCAGCCGGTGACGCCGCCGAGCTTCATCACGTCCAGCATGGCGTGGTCGGAAGCGCGCGCGGCGATCGACTTCGCCATGTCGTGCGGTCCCCACCAGTTCTCGCCCAGCTGGATCGGCGTCTTCGCCGCTGCGGCGATGCGCGCATGGCCTTCGTAGTCGTCGGCGCGCGTCGGCTCTTCGATCCAGTACAGCCCTTCGTCGTCGAGAATGCGCGCGCGCTCGATCGCATCCGGCACCGAGAGGCTTTGATTGTAGTCCACCATCAGCTTCGCGGAATCGCCGATCGCGCGCCGCACCGCACGAATCGTTTCGAGATCCGCGGCCAGATCGCTGCGCCCGACCTTCACTTTGATCGCGTCGAACCCGAGCGCGATCAGCTCGGTGGCTTCAGTAGCGGCACCGTCCGGGCTCATCGTGCGCAGGCTCGCGTAGGCCGGGATCGGCTTCGGCGCGCCGCCGAGCAGCGTCACCAGCGGAACGCCGCACGCCTTCGCGCGCGCGTCCCACAGCGCCATGTCGATCCCCGCCATCGCGATCCCGGTCAACCCTTGCGGCCCCAGGAGCCGGAAGTGCCGCTGCAGCTTCGCCTCGACCGCGAACGGCACGGCCGCATCGCCTTTCAGCAGCGGCTCGAGATTCTCGATCAGCGTCACGAGCGGCTTCAGCCCAACCGGCGTGTAGCACCGCACGTAACTCTTTCCGACGATCCCTTCGTCGCTCGTCAGATCGATGAGCACTAGCGGCGCCGACCGCATCACCCCGCTCGCGGTCTCGACCGGCTTCTGCAGCGTGAGGTCGAGCCCACGAGCCCGGACACTGCGAATGGTGAGGTCGCTCATGGGATGCGAGGTGCGATGCCGGCGGTAGACTCTCCCGGTTACGGCCGGTTCGCCGGCGCGGCCGCCGGCTCGTTCACGACCCGGTTGGACAAGGACACTCGAACCGGCTGGAAAACGATAGTTGCTCCTCAGGCCGGGAGGTTTCTGAATGAAACGCGCTCTTGCGTCGCTGATCATCGTCGGTGTGCCGCTTGCCGCGAGCGCGCAGACCTCGCCACAGGGAATCACGGTAACCGGCAACGGGAGCGCGTCGGCGGTCGTTTCGAGCGCCATCGTGCGCGTGTCGATGAACAGATTCGCCGGAGACGACGGAAGCTATATGGTCGCGCGTCTCAAAGCGGCCGGCGTGGCAGATGCAACGGCGGAACCGGCAATGGCGGGCGGTCCTCAGCTGATCGTCGTGCACGGCCATGTGACCGGCTTGACGAAGGCAAAGCTCGACGCCGTCACGCGGGCCGCCTCGCAGTTCGGCTCGAACGTGCCGCCGCAGTTCGCATCCCTCGTCGCTCTGAGCGGAGTGCATTATTACGGGCTCGCGACCGACTGTCCGGCGATCGAGCAGCGTGCGCGCGAGGCCGCACTCGCCGACGCACGGCGCCGCGCGGAAGCGATCGCCGCCAACGGCGCGGTCCACCTCGGCGAGCGCCTCACGGTCGTCGAGAGCGGCGGTTGCCCGCGCGCGGGGCCGTTCGGCGGCACGTTCGCGATCGACACCGAGACGCTCTCGATGTCCGTCCCAGTGAGCGAAACCGTCACCTACACGCTGGCGAGGTAGCGCAGCGCAGAACTCGTCAGATCGATGAGCACCAGCGGCTGCCGGTAGAACCTACTGCGCGCGAAGAGCCGGCGCGACCTAGCGAAAGCGCGCTAGGAGATCGGAACGTTTTCGAACGGGTCGGCGCCTGGAATCACAACCGTGATCGTCTTCGTGTCGGCACCGGGATCTTCAAATTTTGCCCAGGTGGCGTATTGCTGTCCAGCCGCAAGGGTCATCGCTTTCGGCCACGCGTGCGTACCGGCGACCGGATACTTTCGATCGTCGAGCAGGACCGGAATCTTCGTCGTGCCGTCGAGCAGATACGCATCCCAGGTCAAGCTGAACTTCTCGGAGACTGGTCCTAGCCGCGTGAATTGCGCTCCGAGAACTTGGTCCTCTTTGCTGCCAAGGTGCTGGATTTCCGCCCGTCTCTATAGTTAGCGCCTGATATAGCAAGCCTAGCGCGCTAACGCCGTCGTGGCCCGGCGAAGCGCTTGCGCGAGCGGCGATTTCCTTCGCCAAGCAGGTGCACGGATATAAGAACCTCGTGCTACTAAGGGCACGGCGAGCCGATAAATCTCTTTGCCGGTAAAGCCGAGCGTGTGCTAGAATAAAGCTCTAACAAAACCTCCTCGCGCAGAAGGCCGGATATAATGGCAGAGTCGACCTCGCATGAACACGCAAATCTCGCGGTCGGCGCGAAAGAAAGAACGCAAGTAAAGGCGAGAATGCCATCGCGCCGTGCGGTCATCGGTGCGATCACCGCAGCCGGAGCAGCGATACTCGCAGACGGAGCGCCGAGTGCGGCTGCGGCTGCATTGAGCGCCGACCGGTTGAGAACGATTACAAGGCAGCTGGCGCAGGTAATGACCTCGCCGGAATTGCTCCAACAACTACAAAAGGTAAGGGGTGCGCCCCCTGAGCAGCGCTTGCTTGAAGCATCAAAACGCCTTTCCGTCGACGCGCTACGTAAGGCAGGTATAGATCTGCCAAGCGACATGAGAGTCTCGAGCAGATATTTTGAATCGGGCTGGCCGGCCGCGATCGAATTTGGGGATGACTACTCCGGGCAAAAACCCAATCCGGTCGTGCAATTCCTTCAGAATTCCGCCGGTCAGGCGCCCATCGATTTGTTTGATCGGGACTCGTATTTCTGGCGTCTAGCCATGCAACATCGCTTGCCTGGCACAGGAAACCTCGGCGCCCCTGTATCGGGACCGATGGGGTTCGGAGCCTGCGCAGGTGCTGGTGCAGCCACGGTATGTGGTTGCGCTGGCGCTTCGACTTAGCGCGATGAACATGTTTGCGCCAACTTAAAGGCAACCACTTCGTTCCAGGCAGGAATGGTGAAATGTATTATTCTAGTCGCAGTTACGATCGAGATGAACTGACTCGCGCGATGAACGAATCATATGAGGACCTGATTTCGTTCGTCACTACAGACTCATTTGTAGCTGTTTGCGAGGAAATGAATGCGCTTCCACCGGAAGTAAGGCCTGTTTTCGTAAAAGCGGTATTGCTAAATCCGGACGAACTTCGCAAAAGAGGGGTCATCGTCCCAGAAGATATTCTCATTCAACGATCTGCGTTCGGTGATCGCCGCCCGACTCTGTTCGCGATAAAGAAATTTCTTCCCGAAAGATATCACGACTCGTGGGAAAACGTAAATCTTACCTTTGACAACCCTTACGAAGACGCGGCGATTTCCCGCAATGCGGATGTTGCGTGGAGACCACCATTGCCGGTTGAACTTCAAGCAGATCTTATGACGCACGGTGCGGACATGGAAAGCGTTGGCAGCGATTTCGAAATACAAGCACCGGCCTTCGGCGGTTCGAACATTAGCGCATTTCCCTCCGACAGACTCGTTCGACAAGGTGAACCCTGATACGGTTCGGTCATGCGACCAGACTGCAGGAACCGAAATCTCGCGCGAGGGCAGAAGGACACATCACTCGCACTAATGTAAGAGTCGCGGATATTGCCATCGTGTGATCTCGGCAAAGGAGCGCGAGCGCGACTCGGTCGTAGTAGTCAATTAGCTGACGTTATTCGGCCGTCTTGGGGTTTCGCGAAAATCGGTATAGGCGGTATGGGAGCGTACGGGTCTGGTGGCTCGCCCGGTCTTCAAAACCGGTGAGGCCGTCGCAAGGCGGCTGGTCGGTTCGATTCCGACACGTTCCCGCCACGCGCTGCTGCGCGGCCGTGGTTCCCTGATGCCCGGAGGTGCTCGATGAAGCCGGTTCTCGCGACGTTGCTCTTGATCTGTGTTCCAGTCGGCGCGGGCGCGCAGACGCCGCCGCAGCAAGGGATCACGGTCACCGGCAACGGGACCGCGTCGGCGGCCGTGTCGACCGTCGTCGTGCGTGTCTCGATGAACCGGTTGGCCGGAGACGACGGCAGCTATATGGCCTCGCGGCTGAAAGCCGCCGGCGTGACGGATGCTTCCGCGGACACCGGGCTGATGGGCAATGCGCAGATGATCGTCGTCCACGGTCATCTGACCGGGCTGACGCGAGCGAAGGTCGACGCCGTTACCCACGCGGTCTCGCAGCTGGGCGCAAACGTGCCGCCGCAGTTCGCGTCGTTCGTCGCCCTGACGAGGGCTCAGTTCTATGGCCTCGCTGGCGACTGCCCGCCGATCGAGCAACGGGCGCGCGAGTCCGCGCTCGCCGACGCCCGGCGGCGCGCGGAAGCGATCGCCGCCAACGGATCGGTCCATCTCGGCGAACGCCTCGCCGTGGCGGAGAGCGACGGTTGTCCGCGCGCAGGCCCATTCGGCGGCGTATTCGCGATCGACACCGAGACGCTCATGATGTCCGTCCCCGTCAGCGAAACGGTCACCTACGCGATCGCGAAGTAACGCCGGAATAGCACCCGCTCAGGCGGGGGCGCGCTACTCCAACGCCGTGTCGTCCCCTCGAATCGTCGGGATCGATTCGGCGCGCTGCTTGGCAGATTCGGACAGGCTCTTGCGGCGCTCGCCTTTGCGGCGGTCTTCGGGGAGCGCGCCGGCGAGCATCGCCAGGAACGGCTTGCCGTACAGCTTGCGGCGGTCCTCACCTTTGCGGCGCTCTTCCACGGGACGGTCTTCGGCGTTCACGCACGTATCGTCCCGCGTTGCGCAGCGCACACTACGAGGCGTTCGTCCCTACCTAACCGGTCCTTCCGGCGTTACGCGCGCTTGCGCTGGATTTGCGGGGTGCGGATGGAGAGGCGCTGCACCATCTGCGGCGTCGGGAGCTTGATGTCGCGCGCGAGCTTCAGCCAGGCCAGCACCTTGATCGTCCACCAGGTCGCGTCGAACTCGAACCAGCGCAGGCCGTGGCGCGCGCTGAACGGGAACGCGTGGTGGTTGTTGTGCCAGCCTTCGCCCCAGGCCAGGATCGCGACCCACCAGTTGTTCGTCGACTTGTCGCCGGTGCGGAAGCTCTGATACCCGCTGTAGTGCGCCGCGCTGTTCACGAGCCAGGTGATGTGGTAGGTGATGACGACCCGCACGAAGACACCCCAGATCAGCCACGACCAGCCGCCGACGGCGAGCAACACCACGCCGAGCGCGACCGTCCACCAGATGTTCGTCGCTTCGAGAAAACGGTAGAACCGGTCGTTCGCGAGGTCGGGCGCGAGCCGCAGCTGCTCGTCCATGCTCAGCATCGCCTCGTTGCGCTTGTAGAGCCACTCCATGTGCGCCCACAGCACGCCCTTGTGGATGTCGTGCGGATCGCCTTCCTTGTCGGTGTGCGCGTGGTGCTTGCGGTGCGTCGATATCCAGTCGATCGGACCGCCTTGCATCGCCAGCACCCCGAACACCGCGGTCACGTACTCGAGCGGCTTCCAGAGTTTCAGGCTGCGGTGGGTGAGCACGCGGTGGTAGCACAAGCACACGCCCCACGCGCCGGTCGTGTAGTAGAGCACCGCCAAGACGATCAGCGCGCTCCAGTGGAACGTGCCTGGGATGAGGGCGCACAGCGCGCCCAGGTGTACCACGGAGAGCCCGATCAGATTGACCAAGGCAGGGGTTCGCCGCTTGGCGGTGGCCTTTTGCATGACCGTGGGAGGTGCGCCCTTCGCCGCCCGACTCCTGGCGGCTCGACCCGATCCGCAGGTTAAGGATTCCGTACCGGATCGGGCATACGGTTTCGACCGCAACCGAGCCCTCGCGAGGCGCGGTACTGGCATGCGGTGATCGACGTCCACACGCACTTGCATCCGCCGCGGCTGTTCGCCGCGATCCGGCGCTGGTTCGCCGAGCGCACGACATGGGTGCTCGACCACAATCCGACCGAGCCGCACGCGGTCGCGCGCGTGCTGCGCGAGCACGGCGTCGAGAAGTTCGCCTTCTTCTCGTACGCGCACAAGCCGGGGATGGCGCACGAGCTGAACGACTGGCTGAACGCGACCGCGCGCGAGCTCGGCCCGGGCGCGATCCCGCTCGCCACCGTGCATCTCGACGACCCCGATCCGGCCGGCGACATGCGCGCCGCGCTGCGCGGCGGCTGCGCCGGGCTGAAGGTGCACGAGACGGTGCAGAACTTGCCGCTCGACGACCCGCGCTTCGGCCCGGTCCTCGACGCGGTCGCGGAGCACGAGGGATTCGTGCTGGTGCACGCCGGCGCGATCCCGTGGTCGAGCGAGACGAACGACGGTCCCACGCGGATCGCGCACGTGCTGCAGCGGCATCCCACGCTGCGCGTCGTGGTCGCGCACTTCGGCGCGCCGGATCACGCGCGCTACCTCGAGCTGATGCGAAGCGAGCCGCGGCTGTTCCTCGACACGACGATGGCGTTCGCGCTCGACTCGCCGATGCGCGTGAACGTCGCGTGGGCCGACGTCGAGCGCGGCGCGCGCCAGATCGTCTACGGCACCGACTGGCCCAACATCCCGCACCCGTACGAC